>BNJU01003979.1_pt1 | contig 285302 bp, 324 predicted proteins | sample 8539281 | NCBI WGS metagenome assembly BNJU01 (sample SAMD00202456, study PRJDB9452) | human saliva metagenome | isolation source: human saliva | place: Japan | reverse complement strand
AATGTTAAAGATAAAAGATGTTACATTTCAAGAGGATTGGAAGGATAGAAGAAGTTGTCTCATGTTCTTTAAAGCAGACCGAGAGGAAAGCGCTTCATGGGCTGTAGACATTGGATTTAAGCCTGGGGATTTTGAGGGAAATGAGATTTCCCCGGCCCTCTGTATCAATCCGATAGATACGGATAAGAGCACTGTAAAGGAATTAGTGGGGACTACATTTTCAGTAAAGACAGCTTTGGATAGTGAAGAGCGTGAGGATTCATTTTATATTTATGAAAATGAACCTTTGCTTGAATACAGGATAGAAATCTTAGACATAGTAGAGGCAAAAGCCCATATAAAATGTAATGGAGTGCTTATTCTTGACGGTTATGCGGAGCCGTGGATAGAAGAAAGATTCCAAATAGACAGTTGGATTCCGGTAATAGAATCGGTGCAGGATTGGGATAAGTTGTCCTTATGACAGAAGAAGCCAACCGGCGGTTATCCGATGATTCATGTAATTCACGCTATCGCAGAAATAATTAGAATTAAAAGAAAAGTTAAGAGCTGAGGAGTTATAGATGGTTATATTGGAATTGTACCAGAGTAATTACTCAAAAGACTTGGTTGTATTTGACTCGTTAGAAGAAGGCAGATCATTTGTATCTAAAATACATGGGTATACTTTAGAAAAAGAAGATCAGTTTGAATACGAATATTTTAATCCTAAAGACATACCAGATTATACGGAATTAATATATAACGGCAATATTGTTCCTTTCTCTAGATTGATGTTTGATTCTGAGGAAAATGTTGAGATTATTTGGAAAGAAATTTCGAATCTGTCCGTTACAAACGACCAAGTAATTAAAGGATATTCAAAAATTGATGCCTATGTCGTTAACAACGATGAAGTCAAAGCCTATATTGAAGAAAGAGAAACGAAATATCAGCAGATAAAAGACGTCTTAGAGCGTAATGGATACGAAGTCGATAGAAGCTTTTTCGGAAGTGAAGATGGCGAGGCGGTTATCTACAGAAAAAACGATGCCGAAGATTGGAATCTGCTCTGTCACTTAGATCCAACGGTTTTAGAGATACAAGACACTGAAGAATATGTTAAAGAAACGATGGATAATCCCAATAGCTAGGAGATCAACATGTGCAATATCGAATTGGAAAAATATCAGGACAGGATTAAGGCGGCTTATGAAGCAAGTGCCTTTACAGAAGGTGTTAGGCCAGAGTCAGAGGAAGATGTAAAAAAGTTCGAAGCAAATTACACCTCCATACCATCAGAGTACAGATGGCTACTACTTAACTTAGGCGGTTGCTATTTGGCAGAGCCATGGATTTTTGGTTTGAAGGAGCTAACGGAAAACTATACCATCTTTGAAGAGGTATATGAGGAATATATGTGTGAATGTGAACACGGCCCAGCATTTCCTATCGGAGGTTTAGGTGATGGGAGCATCGTGTTTATAGACCTTGAAAGCGGCAAAGTACGTGGATATAACAATGATTATGCGGACCTTGAGGAAATTTCAGAGAGCTTCTCTGAGCTTATCTTTAGATCTAGTAGAGCAGGTAGAAAGCTTTTCTGCCTACAATATCTGATATTAAGCATATTTATTAAATGGCATATCTACAGACATTTAAGATGATTATTTATTGTCATAGTTTGTATCCGCTCTAGAATTTATTTTATAGGATCAATTTGGACTAAAAGCGAGACAATAATTAAAAAGAAAAAAATTTTGAAATTTGCAGGTTTAAATTTATGACATTATTAAAAAAATTATTTTAATAGCACTTGGTGCAACTTTTTCAATATTTGGATACTTAATTTATTTTAAGAAGAAGTATAATCTCATCAATGACTATGAAGCTAACCGCAAAGCTGGTAAGAAAACAGAATCTTATGCTAGAAAAGTTGGACTTATTGAATTACTACTTGGAATTGCTTTTGCTAATGATTGGCTTATACTTTGATTGTTGCTATGCGAAGCACTTGAATGTGTTAATTAGTATCCGTAATGGATACAAACAATTAAATGATATTGCCAGTGTTGATTTATGGATTGAATTTTTTTATTAATATATAGGCAGTTCTAGTAGTGTGAAAAAAAGATGGATTTTGTAGAAATAATTCATGTTGTATAATTGAGGTAATGATATGTAATTATATCATTACCTTTTTTTAGGATATGCATGAGGATCAAATGGAAAAATAAAATGAAAAAAACAAGGAATTGTATAAAAAAATGTGTTTTTATCTAGAGAAATTCCTAATGACAATTATCTTAAAAACTTACCAGTAATTTCAAATTTAAAAAAAATAAAAGAACTGGAATTAACTAAACCAGTTACATTTATTGTTGGAGAAAACGGGGTTGGAAAATCAACCCTAATTGAAGGAATTGCTGTAGCGATGGGATTTAATGCGGAGGGGGAAGTATTAATTTTTGCTTTTCTACAAAAGAATCTCATTCTAATCTTCATGAATACATCACCGTAGGTAGAGGCTGTCGGAAACATAAAGATGGATTCTTCTTACGAGCTGAAAGCTTTTATAATGTCGCATCAAACATCGATTATTTAGATAAGGACGGAGGGGGTCCCCCAATTATATCAAGCTATGGTGGTATATCTTTACATGAACAATCACATGGTGAGAGCTTTATGGCTTTAGTGGAAAATAGGTTTTTTGGAAATGGATTATATATATTAGACGAACCTGAAGCGGCTTTATCGCCAATGCGACTTATGGAATTGATGTGTTATATAAAGAAACTGGTGGATGAAAAATCTCAGTTTATAATTTCTACACACTCGCCCATTTTGATGACATTTCCAGATGCTGAAGTTCTTGAAATTACGAATGAAGGAATAAAGAGCATCGATTACAAGGAAACTGAACATTTTTTTATAACAAAAAGATTTATGGATGCTCCAGAGCAGATGATAGATAATTTGTTAAAATGAAATTATAATTAATTCGATTTTGTGAGGAACAATATGGATTTTATACATGATAGAAAGCAGCAATATTCTTTTTAGCCTTCATGACAGCAGGGTGAATAAGATAAAATATCACAATAAGACTTTGACATTAAAGGTACATAAAATATTTCAATTTGTGGATGGTGAAGAAAAAGCATATCCAGGGCGAAAGTATGTTTTTAGAGATTGTGATTTGGACATGTGTGATGTACTGATATTTAATAAAACTTTGGGTGAAGGCCGTTTTTATGGAAAGGCTATTGAATTACAGCAATTTATGGATGAATATGCAGGCTCAGAGTTTGAAATAATCAAAGAAGGATATTTTGGTAACACGACAACATATACAGGCTGGCTTTGGGAAGATGGTAAACAACCAGTGTCAGCAATTATGTATATTTGGAACAGGGGAGATATGGTATATAGAGTAGAGAAATAAACTTTACTTAAACTAATATTTTTGCTGCTTTGCTACGAAAAGTAGCAAAAAAATATAATAAAGACAACTAATGTTTCTTGATTGGTAAACGTCAATTTACTAACCTTTGAGGTAAGTAAAAACATAGCTAAATAATGGAGAAAAAATAGTAGTTGAACTATTCTCGAATGTTTATAAAAAAATATTCGGTCGGACTATAAAGTTAAGATCGATGATATTAGGCATAATATTGATATCGAGCTTGCAAGGTTAAATGGAGTAAGCGAAGCAATTCCGAAGGATGACGAGAAATCGGAAGATAAAGGAATTTTTAGATAGCGATATATATTTAGAGCTCATCAAAGAACTGGGAAACGATAATTTTAACAAAGAGCTACAGAGCGTCGAAATAGAACTTGATATTTTGAAGAATCATACTGACATTTTAGGGGACTATTACAAAAGGCTGCGTATTCCGGGTGCAGAAAAATATTCAAGGGAAATGAAAAAATTGTATAATACGGTCTTTAATTAAATTAGTTTTTGTAATACGGGGAGTTGCAGGAGAATGTATACAGGGAAAATAAGCATAGAAAACAAAATAATCGATAGTGAACATTATTTCAAAATAGTTTATTGTCCTGAGATAAAAGAGCATATGCTATGCGTTTATATTGCTTGGATTGCCGAATATGACAGGTACTATAAAATCGATGAAGGCGATATCTCGCTATACGAAACAAACCGGAGTGAGTTTTACGCAAAGTATGAAAAAGAAATCAATGCAAAAATAACAGAGCGAGTGATGGGTTCAGCTGCATTAAGGGACTATGATCCTAACTATTTGCCGGATGAAGTACTCAAGGCCTTAGATGGGTATCCTCCATTTGATGGATATGTTTATAAAGATGGAATACTTTATGCGAGAGTAAAGATAGGAGATACATTTTTTATTATTCCGCCGATTAAAGGTGAAAAGCTTTGATTAGTTACTGAGGATATTGAGCTGCTAAAGAAAAATCATGAGGGAGTATGCATTATGGCAATAGATGGTGTGAAAATTATAGATAGCGATACAGGGTATGATATCTATAATTATGTTATCGGGAGCTATAAGGACGGGGTGAGTGCAGATAAAATCGTCGAAACCATGCTAGCTGAAGAAAAAGATTATTGCATCGATGATTTTTATTCCGAAATTTACTGGACGGCGCTTGCCTATTCTCTATGGAAAATTGGATACCTGCCAGATGATGTAAAAGAGAAAACAATAGGAATCATCAAAAAAGGAGCAGATGAATTTTGGCTTGAAATAGACGGCAATGCCTTAAAGCAAAGGCAAAAGTACCTAGATAAATTAGCAATACAATTAGAAAACGAAAATCCAAAGCCAATCAAGGTACCAAAGTCAAAGATTATAAGAAAGCCATACTTTAAAACAGGGGATGTACTTGCGATAAAATTTGATGATGAGTATGGCGCTTGCTTTGTATCTTCTGTAGATGAAGGCCCAAGAAAAATAGAATATCACTTAGCATGTACACGATTACTGCAAAATGAAAAACCTAATATCGATGATTTTATAAACAGTGAAATTGCGTGTGGAAAACAGAATACATCATACTGCCTGAAGACAGACTGTTGGTTCAATAATAAAGAGCTAGGATTGATTATAGACAGATTTGAGAAGGTTGGTCGAGTGGAATTGGAAGATTATGTATTAGGAATTCTCTCACCTGCTTCAACACTGGATGACATATACAATCAAATTACTCTTAACAAAAAGACTTCGAATCTTAAATTTAAAGATACATGGGAGCTGATAAAAGGGTTCGAAGTTAATGAGACATAATTAGGCATTCGAATCAACGGTTGCTATTAGTTTTACTATGTTTTAGGACATTTGGAGGGGAACATAGCTTATGGGCGATAAACCAACATACTTTGTCTTTGATGATGCTATCAGAGATAAAAGCTTAAGAAAATACCTTGATACATGCATCAAGGATATACAAGAAGGAAAGGCCCACAAGTCACGGACGAGAGCAAAAGCAGGCTATCCATCATGGCCATGCTTTAGGGTAGAAAGAAAAGAATTTCTCGTATCTGCGGTTCTCGAATACTACCTATATGATCTTCATTGCAATGGTTTCATCAGTGAAAGTGCAGAAGACTTCACGGAAAAGATGAGAGCAATATGTGGCTGGCAATGGGACGTTGACAGAGTGCTCAGAAAGTGGATAGAGAGGGTCGTAATAAATCCGTTCTTCCACGATGCAAGTGATAGTGAATACGAGCACAAATGGGTATTAAATCCAGAGAACCCAGGATATACGCTAACTGATGAGCAACTTAAGTTCGCTTGCTATATCGCAATTTGCTTTACCAAGTACGGTCATAGCTTTGATAAGAGTTTTACGAAAGAAATCTTTGATTTAGTCATGGCACTTGGAAGTAAACTACCGGCGAAGATAAAGAAAAACGGCAGCGGATCTTTGCCTAAAGAAATTGCAGAATGCAAGACGGAGGAATTTTCTTGCATTGCTAATGACGCCTTTGCCACTATAAAAATATCGGTAAAAAATGAATCTGAGGAAAGCTATAGTAAAATCCTAGATTACCTTTGCAATTTGCTGGAGTTTGGATTTTCGCATAGTTATGCTATAGAATTCAAGGGACAAAATAAGATATATCTTCCTATCAAAAAGCTACCTAAGAAAGGTGTAAACCAGCTCTTCGCTAACGCGATTCTTTACCCTAAGCTTCATGACAAAATTGAGAGATACGCAAGGCTAGCGATGAAGGAGTTTGAGTGGTACCTGAACCTTGATGGCGAATACTCCGCGATGCCGGGAAGCTTTGCGGTATTTGCATTAGGACTGTACGATGAAAAATATCACAAGCTTGCATGCGATTATTTATCCCTTTGTGACGGGGAACATCAAAGCATTCAAGGCGAATTTGTTCTTGCCTACATAGAAAAATTTGGATTCACGGAAAAGGGACTTGAACTGTACAAGCTATGCAAGGCAAACATACAGGAGCTTCCAAAGAAGCTGATAGCACTATATAATAAATTTGTTGCTCACAAGTAAGGTATTAAGTATGCTAAATGACGAAAATATAATTGGATGTTTATATGCTCCACTAGCGATGATTCTTTTGCTAGGAATTATGATTTATTTTCATAGGAAAAAATCATTTAAATATGTATATATGTTTAACATATTCCTATATCTAATAGAAATAGTTACATATTTCATCATAATAGCTCAGCCGATTGGGCTGGGATATGAAAGCTCGATAATTACAGCTATCAAGTTTATTTGGCTGATATCAATATTTGGTGCCTATGTATTATCAATATCGTCGATAGGTGTTTTTGTTGTTGAACAGGCGCAGAGGCATATGTGGGCTAAGGTAGTGCTAGGGCTTGCCGGCCTAGCAGTAGTTATCGGTGTCATAGTTGCTGCAGGATACGCTGTATCGATTATCAAAGCGATAGGTACGTTCTAATATAGTTTAGAGGTTATTATGGAACAAATTTATGAAGCAATTGAATTGTTTTTAGCAAATCCACAAAATGTAGAGCAGTTTTATGAAAGTCAGGCACTTATAGAGATTGATTGGCGTGAGTATGATGAGGATATTGTAAAATATTTTAATAAGGCGATAGGCAATACGATTTCTGTCCGTAGGGAGGACAATAAAAAGCTGTATGGGAATGATATAATTTTAATCTATAAGGATAAAAGCATGATAATCCCATATCAAGAAAAGATGGATAGAGATACAACGATAAAATCGATAAATGAATTAATCAAAGATGATTTTTCGATTCGCCTGCTTGTCGACAGTGCTGAAGATGATACTCTCTCATTTTGCGTTCTGCCAAATGAGCAATGGGAGATGTTAGAAAAGGAATTTGGGAAAAATAACTTAAACAGGTACTTTATCAAAGTTACACCTATGATTAAGATGTTTGATTTGCCGTATGACGTTGTGGAATATTCAAGGCTCAAAAAGATGAATCCAGGCGCATCGTTTTTCACTATATTTTCATATCTTGAGATAGAGAAGAGAGAGAAAAACTTAACTGAGCAAAGACATAAGGGAGAAATAGAGCTAAAAGTGTATTTGCAACAAAAGAAGGAAATAAGCTCTGAAAAAGAGAGGTTTACTTCAGAATATGGTTTAAAATTACCTGAAACGAAGTCGGTATAGATCAATATAAATTTCAATGAAATGTTTTAGTAAATATCCGAAGGAACTTAGCTTATGAACACCATCACAAAAGAGATAATATTAGAGAGACTTAATCGTTTTAAGAACAGAGTCGACGAATTAGGTGGAACTACAAGCAAAATAGTTTGCAATGAAGCTATGTAATGGCAAATTCATTCCAAGAGTTTTTAGACGAATACACCCAAATAGGGTGCGTAGGTGGTGAAGATTGGCAGTGGGAAGCTTTTACAAACAATCGTGCAACACCTATAGATGGTAGCTGCGAAAATGCAAAGAAATGGCTTGAAATACTGTTTAAATGTAACTGAATCTTAGGAGACGTGTAAAATTATGATTACAGGTGTTGATTACATCTTATATACTGATAAAAGTAATGATGCTCTTATAGAAAAAATAAAAGAAACTATTCCGTTTTGGGGGAATCCATACTTCGTTATTGATAATGAAGATGAAACAACAGATGTTTATATTTCCCGAGATGAGGAGATGTTTCAGCTAATGGAGGAAAAAGGCTTTTATGCAGATGAACTTTCTGGAGAAGGTCCGTTTTTATTAATAATTAATAAGCAATATTCATCAAAGCTAAATAGGATAACGCTAGTGCTAGCCGAAGAAGTTGATGAATCCAAATTTTCCAAGCAAGTATTGGGCTGGATCAAAGTCTATTTTGTAGAAAAGTATAATAAACCAATATATTATTATACATAGAGCGAATTTAGGTAAGGAAATGAATGGAAAAGATTTTGTAAAACTGTGTTTTGAAGAAAAAGAAAAATAGTTTAAAACAATACTTTGATGACAGCTACAAAACAGATGTTGGAAAAAGAATAAATACACTGATAGAGAGTGGAGCAAACAAAGAAGAACTGTACGAACTCATTAACCTCGATCTTGAAGGAAACTTATTATACTATACTCATTGCTTTAGATGGGGAAGCATCATTAGGAGGAAAGCAGCTTAGCTATGAACTACTTAATCAGGACGGGAATGTCATCAACCAATGTGGAGAGATTGAAGCTGAAGCATATAGGTATTTTATGGAAGAATAGATTCTATAATTACGAGTTTTGAGGTGAAAATGATTGCTGAATGGATAGAAAGAAAAAAGCGAAAACGCAGTTGTAAGCCGCATTTTGGAAGTGACAGCATCAAAATGAAAGACTGCATAGTTGCCCCCGTTCATATGATTTCAGATGATATTCACGATAATCAGGAGCTTGATTTTTATGTTGAAACCAAATACGATGTCTATCTTCTTCGTATTATAAATAAGGAAGATAGCTGCGGAATTATCTGCCCGGCAAAACGCGATGGAATTATATATATCATAAGTAATTTGCCAGTTAGCAGGGGAAATATTACCAAGCAGGTTAAAAGAGCGTTAAACAGTGTAGAAAAATATGGGTTTCCAAATTTGAAGAATCCTAAATTTGAGGTAGAATTTGATATCGAGTGAGATGTGTTTAGTAAAATCATTGATGTGAAATATGTCAATTACTGTTTTTTCTTGTTGTAAGATTTAAGTGATTTATTGGCTTAGAATAAAAGGATAAGGGGAGAAAGCTATGGGTACATGGAGCGCAAGTATTTTTGGTAACGATACATCTCTTGACACCAAAGATGAATTTTTTGAAAGGTATAATCAGGGAGAAGAGCCTGAGGATATAAAGAAAGACCTGCTTTTAGATATAGATGATGAAGATAGATTTAACGTGATGTTTGCTCTTGCGCAATGTATGTGGGAAGTAGGGCAATTAGATGAATCGTTTTTATCTGATATAGAGAAAGTCATAGAGAGCAAAGAGGATTTGGCTGTTCTTGAAGAACTTGGTGCTGATAAGTCGTTCATTAAGCAGAGAACTGCACACTTAGAGAAATTCCTTAAAAAAATCAGCGTCAAAAAAGAAAAACCGAAAAAGAGGGTTGCTCCACCCATTCCTGTGGAAAGTAAATACAGAAATGGTGCGGTAATGGTGTTTCAATACGAGGATGGAAGGTATGGTGCATTAATCGCTGTAGATAGCAAATTTTACGACAAGGAAACATTCTATTCTTATATACAGACAGATATTAAAATGTCAAGAAAACCAAGCATTGACGATGTGCGAAAGGCGAGGATTATCGACCCGAGCTTTCATAGTGAGGAATACAATTCTTTTCGTGATCCAGCCTACTATTATTCCTTTGTATACTGTATTTCCCGGGTATTTAAAGAGTACTGCGACGAAGCGATTTGAAAAATATAACGATAGCTTCTTTGAAGTTATCGGATATTTATCCGATTGGGGGGATTGCTGCAGTGGAACCTATGACTGCTTTGATTATTATAGGCAAAAGACAAGTGATGAATTTAAAATAACTGCCATAGAAGAGCTCACTAAAAGGTTTAACGAAAATCCGGATGTTCGTACAAGCATGACTGTTGGTGAGATAGATCTGGAAGCTCAAAATTATAATAGGTAGTTTTCAATCTAGAATACAGAATATATATAAACGCCTTCCAAGATTATTGCTAATCTTAGGAGGCGTTTTTGTACATATGTGAGAAATATTAACGAGATAACCGCCTTAACCTTCAATGTTTGGAAGTGTAGCTAGGCTCGCTTCAATTTCCTCGTCGCTTGGTACGTAGTCAGTCATATTGCCATCGTTAAACTGTTCGTAGGCATAGAGATCAAAATAACCAGTTCCAGTAAGTCCAAACAGAATGGTCTTTCTTCGCCAGTCTCTTTGCACTTTAGAGCTTCATCTATAGCTGCCTTAATAGCATGACTGCTCTCTGGAGCAGGGAGTATACCTTCAACTCTAGCAAAGTCACGAGCAGCTTCGAAGACTTCCGTCTGTGTATAGCTTACAGCCTCGATTTCGCCTTGGTGATATAGCTCAGAAACGATTGGGCTCATACCGTGGTAGCGCAGTCCGCCTGCGTGATTAGGTGCAGGGATATAGCCACTGCCAATCGTGTACATCTTTGCCATTGGGCATACATGTCCAGTATCGCAGAAATCGTAAGCATAACGACCTCTTGTAAGGCTAGGGCATGATGCAGGCTCAACAGCGACGAAACGGTAGTCAGCCTCGCCTCTAAGCTTTTCGCCCATGAATGGTGATATGAGACCGCCTAAGTTGCTACCTCCGCCAGCACATCCGATGATTACATCTGGCTTGATTCCGTACTTCTTCATTGCGGTCATTGCTTCTTCGCCGATTACACTCTGGTGTAGAAGCACTTGATTTAATACGCTTCCTAGTACGTACTTGTATCCATCGCTTGTCGCAGCCGCCTCTACAGCCTCGGAAATTGCACAGCCAAGGCTTCCTGTAGTTCCAGGGTGCTCGCGCAGGATCTTTCTACCTACCTCTGTAGTTTCAGAAGGAGACGGTGTAACCGATGCACCATAAGTCCTCATAACCTCACGGCGGAATGGTTTCTGTTCATATGAAACCTTAACCATGTAAACCTTGCAGTCTAGACCGAGGTAAGAGCAAGCCATGGATAGGGCAGTTCCCCACTGACCAGCACCAGTCTCGGTTGTGACTCCTTTGAGTCCCTCTTTCTTAGCGTAGTAAGCCTGTGCTATTGCCGAGTTGAGCTTATGACTTCCGCTAGTGTTGTTTCCCTCGAACTTATAATAAATCTTGGCAGGGGTCTGGAGCTTCTCCTCAAGGCAGTAAGCGCGTACGAGAGGGGAAGGTCTATACATCTTATAAAAATCCCTTATCTCCTCAGGAATCTCGATATATCTATCGGTATCGTTTAACTCTTGCTCTATGAGCTCATCGCAAACTACAGGTTTCAGATCATCGAAGGTTACCGGCTTTCCTGTACCTGGATTTACAAGTGGAGCGGGCTTATCTTTCATATCAGCTCTCACATTGTAATAGTGTGTTGGCATCTCATTTTCTTGCAAATAAATCTTATAAGGTATTGCGCTATTGTTTGGTGTTGTTTGACATTTTACTCTCCTTTGTCATCTCATCTAATCTTGCGAAGTGTGAAAGAAAGCAATAAAAAAACTCTCGTCCCCAAATTGCTGGGACAAGAGTTGAATCTCCTGCGGTGCCACCCGGCATTGACGTAAAAACGCCCACTCCTTCGCATACTAACATATGCAGATATTGTTTACGAAGTATCTTCTCCGTCGCCCCTAATAGAGTCTAGATATTAAACTCGTTCAGTTTGCCCTCAGGAGGCCATTCAGCAAAGCGCATACAGTCTGCAATCACACCATCTGCAAATCTCTCTTCTGCTGCATCTAAGCTTACTATTCTCCCTCAACGGTTTGTAATTTTTTACAATATTAACATCGAAATCTGTGAGAGTCAACATATTTCATGATTGATTCTATTTATGTATATAATTATTTACATTAAATTACACTTTACTATTGACTTAATATCCAAATGATGTTAAGTTATAGACCATAAAGATATTATCAAAATGATAATAAGTTGAGATGAGGTGAATACCATGAAAAAAACATTAATTGTTGTAGACATGCAGAAGGATTTTATTGATGGAGCATTAGGTACGAAAGAAGCAGTGGACATAGTTCAAAATGTTAAGAATAAGATTGCTGAATATAAGTCTAGAGGTGATGAAATAATTTTTACGAGAGACACTCATAAGCAAAACTACCTTGAGACGAATGAGGGTAGACATCTCCCAGTAGAGCACTGCATCGAGGAGACTGAGGGCTGGAAAATTCCGGAAGAACTTTATGTCGAAGGTGCTACTTATTTAAATAAACCGAGCTTCGGATACACTGACTGGGACAAATTTGATTTTAAAGATGTTGAAATTATTGGACTTTGTACAGACATATGTGTAGTCTCGAACGCACTTATAATCAAGGCAGCATTTCCAGAAATTGATGTAACTGTAGATGCGCGCTGCTGTGCAGGAGTAACACCAGAGACTCATGAGGCGGCATTGACCACCATGAGATGCTGTCAGGTAAACGTAATAGGTGAATAGTAACCACATTTAGTTATTTATAGTTATTTAAACGGTAATTGGGAGAGCTTATATGATTCGTATAGATAATAAAGAAATTGATTTGAAACATTTTCCGGATGGTACTATGCTCATAAAACACTTATCTGATGGTGAAAATACTAAAATCACTTGGCTTTATGATAATGATGAAGAGTACATGGTGATTTATTTCCTTGTGAAGCACCTGAGAACTCATGGGGTAAAGAGAATTGAACTACTAATGCCCTATATTCCAAATGCCAGAATGGATAGGGTAAAAAACTCCGACGAAGTATTCACGCTTAAGTATTTTGCTGAGTTTATCAATGATCTTAAATTCGACACCGTGGAGGTACTTGACCCACATTCAAATGTCAGTACCGCGTTAATCGATAACATCTCTGTCATTGAACCGACGGATATTATATTAAATCTACTTGAAACCGTGAATAGTGACGGAAATACCATTCTGTTTTTTCCAGACGAAGGGGCAATGAAAAGGTATTCTCACATAGCATCAAAGTGCGATATTCCGTATGTGTTCGGCATGAAGAATCGTGACTGGAGAACAGGGGAGATATTGGGACTTGAAGTGCTTGGAGAAACCGATGTAGTTCCAGGCAAAAATATCCTTATTATCGATGATATATGCTCGAGGGGCGGAACGTTTTTACATAGTGCTAAAGCTTTAAAAGACATGGGTGCTGCCGATATTGACCTATATGTGTCCCACCTCGAAAATGCAGTTTGGGAAGGCGATATGATTAAGAGCGGGCTCGTTAGGAATGTTTATACAACCAATAGCATATATCGATTTCAGGATAAGGGACCAGTTAAGGTTGTAAAGGAGTATTAGAGAGGAGTTCATCATGAGTGCGAATAAGATAAATCCTATGCTGCTTATAGATTTTTATAAGGCTGTACATGCCGAAATGCTACCTAAAGGAATAACAAAGTCGGTTTCATATTTTACACCGAGGATGAGCCGCGTAAATAGATGGGACAAGGTTGTAATGTTCGGACTTCAAGGCTTTATTAAGAACTATTTAATTGATTACTTTAATGAGGAGTTCTTTGGAAGACCTTTTGATGAAGTAATCGAAGATTATAAAAGGATTATGGATAACGCCCTTGGTAGTGAAGCTTATAAAATAGAAAAAGTGGAAGAGCTACATCATCTTGGGATACCTGCCAATTGAGATTGTGGCCCTACCAGAGGGCACATTGGTGCCAATGCATGTGCCTATGTTCGGAATTACTAATACACACCCAGACTTTGCATGGCTTCCTCAGTCGCTTGAAAGCTTAATATCTGCTGAAAGCTGGCATCCTATGATCGCTGCAACTGTCGGATATACGTATAGGCAGATTGTAAATGAATATTACGACAAAACATGTGACGATAATATTCCTCGTGCGAGAGCTCTAGGAGCATTTGACTTCAGAGGTGAAGAATCTGTTGAATCTGCCATGAAGGCTGGCGCTGGATGGTGCTTGTCTTTCCTTAACACCGCTACTGTTCCGACTATCCCGTACCTCGAGGCTAACTACAATTGTGACTGCACGAAGGAGCCTGTAGCGTTTGGCAGCCCAAGTACCGAGCATTCGGTTATGTGTAGCAATTATGCGATAGATGGGGATGAAATTACCTTGCTCAGAAGACTGCTTACTGAGATATATCCAAATACAAGCTTCAGTGCTGTATTAGATTCATACGACTACTGGAATATTATCGATAATGTGCTTCCTAAATTAAAGCCTGAAATCATGGCACATAATGGGTGCATGCTCATGAGAGGCGATTCAGGGGACTGCGTAGAAGTCGTAACTAAAACTGTCTTCAAGCTGTGGGAGCAGTTTGGTGGAACTATAAACAGCAAGGGATACAAGGTTCTTGACCCTCATGTGAAAGCAATTTACGGTGACTCGATAACCGTTCAAAGATGCGAAGAGGTCTATAGAATTCTTGAGGAAAATGGATTTGCTTGTTCTAATGTCGCATTAGGTGTTGGATCGTTTTCAATGCAGTGCATCGAAGAAGGTGGTGTGCTGAAACCGTTTACAAGAGATACTTTCAGCTCGTGCATTAAAGCTACTTACTGCGAGATTGAGGGAAAACCATATCCTATTTTTCAAGAATCCTAAAGGACGGTGGATTCAAAGAAAGTCACAGAAGGGTTGCTGCACTGTGTTTTAAAGATGATAAATGGTGAGCTTTGTTATAAGGATGAATATACTTGGGAAGAAGTATGCGAAAATCCTAAGAACGAATTAATTTCAGTTTTCAAAGATGGTAAACTTACAGTAAGCCAGACTCTAGCGGAAATAAGAGCGGTGCTACATGAAAGGTGAATTTTTGAACGGTAAATTATAATAATAATTTTGTGATAATTTAAAAAGGATATGGTTATGATGGAATATAGATTCGATGCAGAGAAAGACAAAGGATGAAGTGGTTACGTGGATTCGCCAGTTCTTCGAGGAGAATGGGCCAGGATGCAATGCAGTACTTGGAATATCGGGGGGAAAGGATAGCTCCATTGCAGCTGCACTATGCGTAGAGGCGCTAGGTAGGGACCGTGTAATAGGCGTGCTTATGCCAAATGGCGAGCAAGCTGATATCGAAATGGCAAGGCTTTTAGTTAATCATTTAGGAATACGGAGCATCGAGGTAAATATCAAGTCTGCTGTGGATGGTGTGTTAAATGGAATTGAATCAGGTAAGAAGAATGGATTGAGCTTAGAGATTTCAAAGCAGACAAAAGAAAACCTCCCTCCTAGGATTAGAATGTCGACTGTATATGCGATTAGTCAAAGCATGAATGGCAGGGTTGTTAATACATGCAATTTATCGGAAGATTGGGTTGGTTATTCAACTAGGTATGGCGACTCTGTCGGTGACTTTAGTCCTATGTCTAATTTGACTGTAACGGAAGTTAAGCAAATTGGTCGTCTACTAGAATTGCCAGATGTTCTTATTGACAAAGTGCCTATCGATGGTCTGTGCGGAAAAACCGATGAGGATAACCTCGGGTTCACTTATGAAATGCTGGATGTATATATTAGGACAGGCGAGATTAACGACTTAGAAAAGAAAGAAATTATAGATAGAAAGCATGTACAGAATTTATTTAAATTGAAACTCATGCCTATATTTGATCCTAAAATTGATACTATATAATTAATAATTACTTACTAAAGAACTGAAATTATAGTAACGGAAAGAATAATTGGTTAGCGGGAGATGACCTATATGACATACGATATAAATAGTTCTGAAGAGAGGGAATACCTCGAGAATTACAATATTGAGCAATTTGAACGTCCATCAGTTGCCACTGATATAGTTGCGTTTGCTGTAATGCAGGATGGGGAGCAAAGTAATATCAGGAAGCTGGCAAAATAGAGAGCTTAAACTTTTGCTTATCAAGAGATCTCAATTTCCGTACAAAGGTGCTTGGGCGCTCCCCGGAGGTTTTTTACGACCAGGTGAAACCATCGAGGAGACTGCAAAGCGGGAACTTCTTGAGGAAACAGGCGTTGAGAATCCATTTTTACACCTAGCAGGGGTGTACTCAGAAAGCCGGAAGAGACCCAAGAGGCTGGATTATATCAAATAGTTTCATATCTCTAATTAATGCGGAAAATCTGCACACTAAGGGCGGATACTGATGCGTGGGATGCAGCTTGGTTTCTGCGTAAAGCTTCAGAGTGATAATACTTCATCCGATGATTCTACAAGCACGACTAAAATGATCAAACCACACTCTCACCCTATCTTTTGACAGTGCCTCTTCCGACAGCAATATAAAAGGTGATGAGAATATTGAGATTAAAGCAATTGTGTCAGAGAAATCAACAAGAAAAGGCTACAACCACGTATCGAGTTATCAGATAGTAGACAGCGGTGAGCTGGGATTTGATCATGCCAAAATCATAGTTCAGTCACTTCTCGAGCTCAGAGATATGATGGAGTACGACCTTAGAATTGCGTTTGATTTATTGCCAGAATCATTTACCTTGGCTCAACTACAGAGCACTATTGAAAAAGTGACAGATAAGAAGTTTCTGTCTGCAAACTTCAGAAGGAAGGTTGCAGAATACGTAGAAGAAACTGGAGAGATAATTGAGGGATATGGACATAGACCAGCGATGCTGTTCCGCGTAAAGAGTGCAAATCATTAAAAATAAGCTGCTGGACAAATTATATAATTATGTGAATTAACCTAAGGAGATATACATGATAGCAAAGGCTGGAGATATTTACTGCGTTTACAATGAACTTTTTAAGAAATACACTGCTTGCCAAGTAACAAAGGTAGATGACAGCGGTAAATCCGCAGGCTATTATATTGTCACTTGACTGGTTCGGTGACAAACTACCTGAACTGGATGATCTTGCTGCGGTGACACCACTTTATATCGATTATATGTACTGGAATAGAGCTTTGCATATGAAAAAGGTTGATATAAGTGTTCCGCCCAATTATGTTTACATTGGTAATCTCGCACCGATTAATAATGATGATACAGATATTTATGGTAGCTGGAGTAATGGGCATGAAGTATATAATCAGTTTATATGGGAAAAAATTCCTAAAGATAAACGAGATACTTTTAAGAAAGCAAATGCAAGTGATGAGTTTGTAGAATTTTGAGGGTAAAAGACGAAGAATAAGAACTCATAACGAAAATGATAATTGGCATGATTTTGATGATGCATTTAAGCTTAGGGTATTTCCTTGTCTTTCATCTCTGACGGTTACACGATGGCATAAGAACTTATTTGAATATCTAAATTCGAATCCCATTTATTAGAGAATTTATAATTGAAAATCATGGCAAATCGAAAGCTCGACTTCTCAAAAACTTCTATACATAGGCTTACGGTTGATATGACAGGACTTGATGAGCTAATACTAAATGATGATTTGAACATGCTATCTTTAACCGGACAAGTAAATGAGCTTTGCAAGATAAGGGCTCGCGATGCTGGTAAATATTTGATTTTAAACTGTGAAGGTATGGTTCCTAAACTGGAAGGTTTAGAGGAGCTAAATGCACTCCATGTGACAGCAGTAACAGAACTTGATGTTGATGACATTGAAGGAGAATATCCGAAGCTTAAGGAACTAAGACTATGGGGTAAACCTGGCAAGATAATAAATTTTGAAAAACTTGCGAAATTTAGTGAATTAGAGGTGCTAACAACTATGGATGTCTTCGGATTTACAGCCAGTGAGGTGCCTAGACCTGAAGATTTAAAAAAACTATACAGATTATGGATGGATAGTCTTCCAGAAGAAGCTGCGAAGGAAGTTAAAAAGCTTTACAAAAAACGTAAGGGCGAAGGACTTGACCTACGGATAACCAAGCCAAGAAAAGAAGAATGGCTCGCACAGAATCTTGACAATCCCTTTCGCTCATGGGATGGGGACGAAAATATACCGCAAGGAATAGCAAAGAAAGCGTCCACGATATATAGAAAGACTAGGTCAGCCGTGATTAAGCTACTCGCAGATTTAGATAAGGATTTATTAAAGGAAACAGAGACTTTAGTGAGAGAGTATACCGTAGGATTTAACAAGATGGATAAAAGAAAAAATTTTATCTATACTGCGGAAAGGGATGAAATATTCCAGGCACTAGAGGATATTTTAAATCTGATACCTGATGAATTATCTATTGATAAAAATGCACTTATAAATGTGTTCGATGAAGTAAAGGAGTTCTGATGGTTTTACTAGATTACTTAAAATGGCGAAATGATGTAAGCCTCGAAGCTTCACCATTTAACGATATAGATAACGTTATCTTGTCGTGTCTGGCGTATATAGATTTCAGTGAGTTTTTTACTAATTCTAATGATTCTTATACCATTGAGGAAATATTTGAGCTTTTTTGTAAAAATCATTCGCTAGATGAGATTAGGGAGAGCAAACAGTTCACGGAGCGAATAGCACTGCTGTTAGAAGAGATGGTACAAGCTGACCGCTTCAAAGGGACGAAAGTTGTGCACTATGCGGAAGATCTCGATAAGGAGAAGGTAAAGCAATTTGCAGCGGTTACATTCATACTTCCCGATGGAACGAACTACATCTCTTTTAGAGGTACTGACAGTACCATTATAGGTTGGAAAGAAGATTTCCTAATGACTTTTATGGCAGATACAGAAGGTGCAAAGGAAGCCGTTAAATATATTAATAAAGTATCAAAATTCCTCGAAGGCAACCTGATGGTAGGCGGTCATTCTAAAGGAGGAAACTTTGCTATGTTTGCTTCCGCATTTTGTGACAATGTGGTTCAAGAGCGTATAAGTCGTGTATATAACAACGATGGTCCTGGATTTAGAGACGAAGTAATTAAGTCAAATGAATATCAAGCTATCGTACAGAAGATTTGTACAATTGTTCCTCAAACATCGATGATTGGACAACTGCTTGCGAATGAAAGTGAGCAGAAAGTTATCGAGAGCGATGCATTTGGTCTATATCAGCATGACGCTATGACATGGAAAGTGACAAAAGAGAATTTTATTGAGACTGAACTGGATGAATTTGGAAAATTTGTTGATGTAGCGCTTGGTTCGTGGCTAGAAAAGATTGACGATGAAACGAGGCTATCGATTGTATCAACTGTATTTTCAATGATTGAGGAGACGGAAGCTGAGACGTTTTATGAGTTTAGCGATAGTCTTTTTCAAGAATACAGGAATTATTATAAAAGGGTCTGGTTAAGCTGCCAAAAGAAAAAAGAACAGAACTCATGACTGCTTTAAGTAGCCTTGTTAAGGTTAGTAGCAAAACAGTTTTAAACAGGATACCAAAACCAACAGAAAGACTTAGAATCGAAAAAAAGAATAATCTGTAGCATTATTATTAGACAACCATTCTAAAATTAATAAAAAATTGTTGAAATTTTATAGATTCCATTATATAATCCGCCTAAATAACAAGACCAAGAGGAGGACTGTAATGAATAGAATAATCAATAAGTTGAGGAATCCTATAATAGCAACAGTGTTGATGTTATCTATTGCATTGATTCCAATTTTTTCTAGTCCATTTACTGAAGTACATGCTGAAGATATATATCAGGCGTACACAAAATCGGGAGAATATCCGGCTAGTGACCACCTTAAAAACCCAATCTACGTTAGACCGGATGGATCAAATGCTAAAGGTGATGTTGCGTACTGCTTTAATGATCATCGATCATTTCCAGATAGCGCATTTTCACCTAGAAAAACTTTATATACAAAGGAACTTGGAACAGCTGCAAATTTTGAAGAACTTGCTGATACTGAAAGAGTTACTGGAGAAAATCTTTATAACGGATTAGTAAGGGTAATTTACGATGGTTATCCTAACAACAAATCGGGAATAAAAGAAAGATATGGACTGACAGATGGACAGTTTAGACAGATAACACAGTATGCTGTTTGGTACTATACTGATACTTTCAATATGCCAGCAAGAGATACAAGTGGTAACAATTTCACTGAAAATGAGAAAAATGCATTTAACGATTTAGTTAACAGCACAACGACAATTCCTGCTGGAACGAAACTTGATATTTATAGAGCAAAGATAATAGCTATCAGAATTTATTAAGTGGCCATTTTCAGCCTAATACACCAACTCCAACACCGACAACCAAGGAAGTTGAGTTTAGTAAGGTGAAACTTGGCGGTACTGAACTTGCAGGAGCCCAGATTGAGATCTACAAAGGCACACAGAAGGTTAGCGAGTGGACAAGCACCACAGCAAGCAAAAAGATTCAGCTAGAGCCTGGAACATATAGATTCCATGAGGAGGCTGCACCAGCAGGATTCCTAGCGGTGACAGACTTTACATTTACAGTAAAGGCAGATGGAACAGTGGAGCTTGGAACAATCGCACAGGGCGAGACTGTAGTAGCTGCTGGTGGAAAGATAACCGTAACGGATAACGCTCAGACTACACCTACACCAACACCGACAACAAAGGAAATTGAGTTCAGCAAGGTGAAGCTTGGCGGTACTGAGCTTGCAGGAGCCCAGATTGAGATCTACAAAGGCACACAGAAGGTTAGCGAGTGGACAAGCGGAGTAACAAGCCGCAAGATCCAGCTAGAGCCTGGAACATATAGATTCCACGAGGAGGCTGCACCAGCAGGGATTCCTAGCGGTGACAGACTTTACATTTACAGTAAAGGTAGATGGAACAGTGGAGCTTGGAACAATCGCACAGGGTGAGACGGTTGTAGCTGCTGGGGGGGAAGATAACTGTAACGGATAACGCTAAGCCTGAACCGACAACTCCAGGTACAACACCAAAGCCAGGGGCAAAGAAGCCAAGCGTTGTGGTAAAGTCTAAATCTCCAAAAACAGGGGATGAAGGAAGCTTTGCACAGTATGCACTATTACTTCTGTCTTCGGGACTAGCTCTAAGCGCTATTGGATATAATCGCAGAAAGAATGTGAAGTAGAGATAAAGATTAATCTATTTACATTAAAAGGATAAAAATTTAAATGGAAGCTGGGTATATCGCACCCAGCTTTTTTGATAGAATTAACTTATATCTATAGATAGACTTATGTTTTTACAGTAGAAAACTTTAGGATTGACACACATGATGAAGGATATAAGAGCGCACTGGATACAGTTAAAAGCAGAATATGAAAATCGATATAAAGAATCTTTTTTAGAAGATTTTGAAAGATCAAAAGACTATCTCGAACAGATGAAAGAATATCTACTCTCTAAATTAAAGGACCATCCCTCTGATGTAGATGCAATATGCACATTGGCTTCTGTCAAATTAGAACTCAGAGAAGGTGACACCGAATATATTAAATTGCTGGAGGATTTTCTAGATAGATTTTCAAATGAGATAGACGATAAGCAAGTTGCGAGGATTTATACCAACATTGCTTTCGCTCAGGATTACTCAAGAAGTGCGTTAGATTATTTGACAAAAGCGAAGGATTTGAAATCCCCATATGTAGAGACATATAAAGCCCTCGGACTTTATTATTTTCCTGATTATGATTTCTCTAAAGAGAAAAAGAATATCGAACGTAGTAATGAGTTTTTTAAGTATGCAAGAGAGCTCGAGGATAGTTATGAATCTAATATTAACTATGGGGCATCACTTTATGCGCTTGGAGAATATCAAGAGGCGAAAAAGATATTTGAGAAACTAATTACAGTGTACCCAGATAGAATGTGGCTAAAGCTTTGTATAGCATACTGTGATGTGGCTCTCGGTAATAAAAGCCACTGCGATTTCATATCTAGAAAATATAAAAAAATAGGATCTGACGATAATTATGATTTGAATACCGATGATATTATGGAATATCAGGTATTTGATGCATATTATGCGCTAGAAGAATATGATAGATTCCTGAGATACTGCACTGAAGAAGTGGATAACGAATACTATACAGTTGATTGGGAACACTTGTATTATGTGCTGTGGATAAGTGGTAAAAGAGATAGGTTTACAAGACTTGAAGAAAAGAATCGAAAATATCTTGAGGGTGCAATCGCTGATGCTATAGTAGATACAGAATATGATAGTGAGAAGGAAAAGCAAGAGACTATCGAAAGCTGGGAGGAAGATAAGCGAGATTTTGAAGAGATGATATCCCGCATAAAGAGACAAGCAGCTGAGACCGGAAATGGAGCTTAAATTATATCCAGAATATTCTTGTTATATGGTAGACTGTGTAAGACACAAATTTTAAGTATCACGAGGAATTGATATGAAATATACGATTGAGACAATGGATAATGAACTATGCAACTTGGAAAGCAATGATGAGAAAGCACGTAAAAAAGCCTCAAGTTATTTTATGAGAGCTGCATGCAAAGAGCTTGGTACTAAAGATACAAAACAGATAAAGGATTGGTTTATTACCAATACAGATAGGTATATATCAGCAATAAAAAAAGAGACCGATATTGATACTATATGGAACAATGTATATACGCTCCAAAGCTTTTGTGCACGATATATTCATTTAAGTCATTTATATAAGGCTGACTCAGATATAATTACAGAAGACAAAATTAATCATTTCGAAGAAGAAAGTAAAAAATACGTTAGATATTTGCTTGAGACACAAAAACATCCCAAGGTACTGCAGGCTGTAGCATCGTTCTTTTGGATATATGAAGAAGCATTTGTATGGGATGTTTTCATAAAAGTATTAGAGAAGAAAAGAGATAAACTTACGTTGTCCCACATTAAGATTGCTATCAGGCAGTGCTATAGTTCTTCGCAAAGCAATCAAGTAAAAAAATATATGTCTGAACAGCAGCGAGAAGAACTCATAGCTATTTTGAAAGAAAAAAATATTTTACAAAAGGAAATAAGTTTGTTAGAAAATATGTAAATGGGAGTATCATAGTGCTTACTCCCATTTTATGTGGTGCACTCCTACGCTGTATCTATAAGGTGATTTATCATCGTTAAAATCAGCAGTAATCCAGTACGCTTTCCATATTAGGTATTCATCGGTGCCGACCTTCAAGCTAAAAGAGTTGTCATATGTATCTTCTTTGTAATCAAGTGGGTTCAGCGAGAAGATACTAATCATTTTCTTACTATTAAAGTCATTGTATCTAAGATTTTCTAGTCTTGTATTGTTTATTTTCACTTTTGATATCTGATTGTTCGTAGCTTCTATTCTGTAAAATGTAACTATGCAGTTCCTGAGCTTGTCTTTATCACCGCTTTCCGGAGTGAGAAACATGTTCCCGTAAGACTTACCATCTTTAGTAATCTCGACGAGCTTGCCATAATAAAAGTGATCGTTACGTTGATTTACAACTATATCATTTGGGGAAGCATCTTTGAAAGTGAATCCCGAGGAGATTAGGTCGGCTGCTGTCGTCTCGCCGATAATCACATTGGTATTATCAAGCTGTACGTTAAGCGGCTTTACAGGGACGCCTGCCATGGACGTGCAGAGCATTAAGATAAAGGATGTAAAAAATATCGAAGCAATTACTGCATTCGTCGAAGCATATGAGTAAACAGGATTATCTAATTTAGCTCTCGTTATAGAGATTAATTTAATAATTTTTTGAATAAAAGTAGTTACGAGCACAAGGGCAAACTGTGCCTTTATGCATTTGTATGCGGCGAATGTTAGGCTGTGAGTATTGTGATAAGCTACGGCTATAAAAAGAAGATTTATAAAAATGAGCCTAACAATAAATAGTGTCGCTTCTTTGAATGCCGTGGAGTCAGTAACGTTATCAAAAGTAATGTAGCTTCTAGATTTGAAAGATTGACCGATCTTATAAATCCAAGCAGGAACTTCTGTATCAGATTTAACAGCAAAGGCGAATCTAATGTATATATAAATAGTGGCAATAAAAGATAGAATCAGAATAATAAAAAAAGCCAAGAAATACAATTAAAAAAAGCCCATATGAAGTCTATTTTCCCTCTAAAAATATTATAAAAAAAGCATATAGTGCTATTATAACAATTCATATCTTGATATAGGTAATAGTTTTTTTCAAAAAAAGAATAAACGCACATCATAAAGAGCGGATTGTGAGGGAGTATAATATTACGTATCAATAGAGAAATATAGGAGATACAAGATGAATCTACTAATTCATGATTTAAATAAAATCGAAGTTGAAAAATTTATAGGAGGGAATGACGATATAAAGGTCATTTCAAATAATAACTCAATCAGAAATTGTATGGGCTGCTTCGGATGCTGGATAAAGACACCTGGCAAATGTGTGATAAATGATGACTATCAAAATATGGGGGCGTTATTTGGGGCGGCAGAAAATGTCATTGTCATAAGTCGCTGCTTTCTACGGAGGATATAGTCCATTTGTAAAAAATGTAATGGATCGAAGCATTCCTTATTTACTTCCTTTTTTCAAAATAAAACAAAATGAAACACATCATAAACAGCGCTACCATAATAGATTCAATCTTATTGTATGTTTTTATGGAAGTGATATCTCAAATAAAGAAAAAGAAATCGCTACAAAGCTAGTAGAGGCCAATGCAATTAACTTTGATGCAAATAGATTAAAGATTAATTTCTGCGAAAATGAAGAGGAGGCTTTGAGAAAGGGGATGTCATATGAAACTCACAATTGTTAATGGTAGTCCAAGACATGGGAAGAGTAACTCGGGACTTCTTGTAGAGTTGTTATTACCATTCATACAAGAAAAAAATGAAGTGAATATTACTCATGTGGGGAATTTTAAATCCGTAGATAAATATATTGACGAAATCGTTAAAGCAGATATGCTCGTTTTTGCCTTTCCTCTATACGTGGATAGTATCCCGTCTCATATCCTGTATCTTATGGAAAGAATAAGTGAAAATCATAGAAATAATAATCTCATTATATACGTAATTATGAATAATGGCTTTTATGAAGGCAAACAGAATCATATTGCCATTCAGCAGATGAAACTTTGGTGTTGTGATAATGGTTTTGTATGGGGGCAAGGAATAGGCTGCGGAGCTGGTGAAATGCTGCCTTTTTTAAAAAAAGTACCACTTGGGCATGGACCGACTAAAAATTTAGGGGATGCTTTAGAAGCTTTTGCCATAAATATTAATAGACGGGGCACTGGTGAAGAACTTTATATTAATCCTAACTGGCCAAGGTTTATATGGAAACATCAGGCTAATAGAATGTACTGGATTCCAAAGGCTAAGAAGAATGGTTTAAAAAAGAAGGATATTTTTAAGAAATAAATTATATATTTCAATAACTAAAAACTTCTACAATTCAACATATTATGCTATGTGCAATATGATATTGTTTGAATAAATAGCACGCAATTTAAAATTACAATAAGGAGTATAAAAAATGAATAGAAAAGTAGATAACATAATAATTGGGTTCGGAAAAGCTGGAAAGACGCTGGCTAATTACCTTGGAAATAAAGGTGAGAAGACTGTTCTCGTTGAGAAATCATCAAATATGTATGGTGGAACTTGCATAAACGTGGGGTGCATCCCATCTAAGTTCCTCGCAACTTGTGCAGATAGGAAGGCTTATAGCAATGCTGATAATAAAACATACTATAAAGATTCTGTAGTAGGTAAGAAAAACCTTATAGCGAAGCTGAATAAAGCAAATTACGACAAGGTTGAAAGCAATGAAAACGTAGAAGTTCTAGATGGAACAGCCTCGTTTAAAGACGACCACACAATCGTAGTTGATAACGGCTCGGATTCATATGAGATATTTGCTGAAAAAATTCTTTATCAATACTGGAACTAGACCGTTTGTCCCTAGCATTAAAGGACTTGAAGTAGGTAACCGCATTCATACTAGCGAAACGCTGATGAACCTCGAGGAATTCCCTGAAACGCTAGCTATTCTAGGTAGCGGATTTATAGGGCTAGAGTTTGCAGCAACATATGCAAAGTTTGGAACTAAAGTAACGATTATTGATAATGGGGACAGACTACTTCCAAGAGAAGATGATGATGTAGCAGAAGTAGTATATGAATCATATAAGTCACTAGGGTGTTGATATTCTATTCAATACAGAAATTAATCATGTTGAGCAGAGTGATGAAAAAGTATTGATTTCATATACAGAAAATGGTGACATCAAAGAACTCAAGGTAGATGCACTGCTAGTAGCTACTGGCAGAAGAGCTAATGCATTGGAGCTGCATCTTGAGAATGCTGGAGTTGAAGTCTCAGAACGAGGATTTATAAATGTAAATGATCATCTCCAGACTAACAAGCCGCATATCTTTGCAATGGGTGATATAAACGGCGGACCTCAGTTCACTTACGTTTCCCTCGATGATTATCGTATTGTGAAAAGCTATTTGGATGGGGATGGAAGCTACTCGCGAAAAGAGCGCCAGGGAATAGCTTTCTCAGCATTTCTACATCCTACATTCTCTAAAGTTGGTCTCGGTGAAAAAGATGCAAGGGAAAAGGGATATAACGTGAAAGTTTCGACCTTACCTGTAACGGCTATCCCGAAGGCGAAAATCCTTGGAAACCAGACGGGAGTGTACAAGGCTGTCGTTGATGCGGATACGAATCAAATACTTGGAGCAGTGCTTTTTGGCGAGGAGTCTCACGAAGTTATCAATATTGTAGTTTCAGCAATGATTGCAAAGCAGCCATACACAGTGCTCGCTAACCAGATATTCACACATCCGACAATGGCGGAAGCACTTAATGACTTGTTCGGTTCGATTAAGTAATAAGTATCATTTAATTAACGTTATGCGTGTAACTTGCAATTCACGAATAAACACTATATAGTTAATTAGATACAAAAAGGAGGGACTTTTATATGCCAAATTACAAAACTAGCACGGTATGCGTGCAGGGTGGCTACGAGCCAAAGAACGGGGAACCAAGGGTAGTTCCAATAGTTCAGTCCACTACTTTTAAGTACGAATCATCCGAGCAGATGGGAAATCTATTCGACTTAAAAGAGTCTGGATATTTTTATACTAGACTTTCTAACCCAACTAATGACGCAGTAGCAAATAAGATTTGCCAACTAGAGGGTGGTGTTGCAGCTATCCTTACATCATCTGGTCAGGCTGCAAACTTCTATGCAATGATGAATATTGCAAGTGCAGGTGACCACATTATTTCTAGTTCTGCTATATATGGTGGGACATACAATCTTATCGCACACACCATGAAGCAGATGGGGATAGAGTCTACGTTTGTTGAACCAGACATTTCACCTGAGGAGTTAGAGAAGAAGTTCCAGCCTAACACAAAACTTGTATTCGGCGAGACTTTATCAAACCCTTCACTGAGTGTGCTAGATATTGAAAAGTTTGCTAATGCTGCACATAAGCATGGTGTACCGCTAATCGTAGATAATACATTCCCTACACCGATTTTCTGTAAGCCTTTTGAGTGGGGAGTTGATATCGTCACACACTCTACTACAAAATACATGAATGGTACCGCTAATTCAGTCGGTGGAGTAGTTGTAGATTCAGGCAACTTCGACTGGACTAAGCACAGCGACAGGTTCCCAGGGACTTACAACTCCTGACGAGACATATCACGGCACTGTTTATACAGAGAGCTTTGGCAAGGCTGCATATATCGTAAAGATGACGACTAACCTTATGCGTGACCTCGGATCTATTCCTTCACCTCAGAATGCCTTCTATCTGGGAATCGGACTTGAGACGTTACATCTGAGAATGGAAAGACACTTCCAGAATGCGCTTGCTCTCGCTAAGCATCTCGAAAATCATCCGAAGGTTTCCTGGGTTTCGTTCTCTGGACTAGAAAATGATAGCCAGCACGAGCTCGCAGAGAAGTACCTTCCTAATGGATCTTGCGGAGTTATCGCATTTGGAGTAAAGGGCGGTAGAGAGGCAGCTATTAAGTTCATGGATTCGCTGAAGCTCGCAGCAATAGTTACACACGTAGCTGATTCAAGAACTTGTGTACTTCATCCTGCATCGACCACGCATAGACAGATGAACGATGAGGAGCTAGCAGCGGCTGGAATCTCTCAGGATCTAGTGAGAATGTCAGTAGGCATCGAGGATATCGATGATATCATTGCTGACGTTGATCAGGCTCTTGAACAGTAATTGCTTAAATATCGCTTTATAAGTTAAATAAATAGAATTATCTAAAAGGAGTTTCTTGCCAGTTGTTTTTCCGAGGCAAAGAGGCTCCTTTTTATTTGTTATATTGGAAATAGATATAATAATATGAAGCTAAAGAAGATAATAATTGGATAAATGGTTTTGAAGAAACTATTTTCGGGTTATAATTTAGATAAAAATAGGTCTAATTACGTATGAAATTGTTAATTATCATTTAAAAGCTCAGAAATTATAGGATTCTCAAATGGGTGGCATGTAAAATGAAAAAAATTTTTTTAAAGTATTTATGATAGTATTGCAGATATCTTTAGCAACTGCTGGATTAATTGAACTGATTCACTATCTAAATGGTAGTGGATCAACTATGAGCCCATATCTGACTGGTAGTTCGGCAGTAGTGTTTTATTTATGGGGAATAAGAAATATTTTAGCTTTTAATAAAGAGAATGAATAACGGTGAAAGGGGAAAAATGTGAGTGATAGTAATTATTTGGTAATTGGTAAATATACTATAATTTTAACGGTGCTATGTATATCTATTATGATATTTACCATTGTTAGAAGGGTCATAACGAAAAAATATAAAGGTGACCATATGGCCAGTGGGATGATTATCGGTATTTCCGTAGGTCTGTTAGCAGGCATTCTGTTTGAAAGATCTGGATTTGGAATGGTTATGGGAATGTCTATCGGGGAGATAATAGGAATGACAATAGGGGTATTAATCCCTAAAAAGTAAGCATTTAGACAAAATATGTTTCGTTTTAAACTGGTGCAATTGAGTCGCTTAAAATACAATACCTATTTTGTCTAAAAAAAGCAACATTTAATAGCATATCTATGGTAATATATCATGAGTATGTTAACTAGAGATAATTTTCGGAGGAACAAGATGAATTGTTTTGGCATTTTTGACAACAGCAATGTAGAGACAAGACGAACATCGAAGACTGGGAAGCGGGGAGAAGCAGCTAGAAGGGCATCGTCTATAGCGCTATCTTGCATGCTTGGTTTTACCATGCTTATATCACCAGTTACAGTAAGGGCTGAAGGTGGTCAGCCGAGATCGCTGAACAATTCAGTCAACTACACATTAGCTGGAGAGACAGATGGAGTTTTGGACTACGCTAGAACTGATTTCACCAAGGAGGATGCCTCTGGTATCCATCTAACAGTTACTAAGTGGGCAAAACTCGCTAGTAGCTGGGGAGATACAGATAAAGGACCGTATAACGGTAGATTCCTAATTAACTTCTTTGACGATGATTTCTACAAGCAGATTCAGTCAATTGAGGTTAACGGAGTTCAGTTTGAAAAAGAAGCAGATGGTGCACTTTGGAAGGTGCCTATCAATAATCAAACCTTACAATCTGGTTTAATCGGTGTCGTTACTAACAGAGACGTTATTATCAAGCTCAAGAATGGTGCGACACTTACGAGCCTAGGGCTTGATTCAAAGAAAATTGATTTTACAACCACTTGGGTAAGGGCAGATGGTAAAGCGGATAAGGGTGGAAATGACAATGGGTTCATTCTCAAGAATAACCCTAATGTTCCTGCGCTTCCAAGCAATTCCGGTGCTGGTAATGATGACTACCTAGGAACTGGACTGAATCTTCTTACAACTGATGGTACACAGTCGAAGGATGGTAATTTTTCAGGTGGCAATACCGGCAAGCTTGTAAGCTACGATGCCAAGAACAAGGTTATAAAGTCGACAGTTTCTTTCAAGCCTGATCAGAACTTCCTGCAGGCAAATAGCGGATGGGTCCTATATATCAATGAGGTGGTTCCAAAAGAACTGCTCAAGTATATCGATACTAATGAGGTTAGACTTGGTGTTTCCACATCAACTGGTACAATCACAGCGTCTAATCCTATTAAGCTAACTGTAGACCCTAACGGAAACGGTGTAATTTCTACAAAAGACACACCGTCACTCAGTATAGTTGGCGGTGACTGGAGTAAGGTTACACAGGTTAGGAGTACACTTGATTCACAAGTTTTCTACGGAGCACTTGGACAGAGAAGGTCATATACAATTGAGTATAAGCTGAAGTCAAACGTTACAAATCAGGATTTCGCAAAGGCTCTCAATGATTATATCACTGCTAATAATCAGCAGCTCAACTTTGAGTCATGGCTCACAGCTGATTTTGTTGATTCCACACCTGCATTTTTTCACGGAATCAGAAAGCCTGACGGTGGAAAACCTAACAAGAGAATTCAGCACTCGTATACTAACGCATTCCTAGAGGTTCTTGACACTGATAAGGACGGTCTATTTGACTTTGTAGAAGACGAAATAGGTTCTGATAAGTATAACGTTGATACTGACGGCGATGGAGTTCCTGATGGGTCAGGAATACCTAACAGATAAGACTGATCCGACAAAGGCTAATTCGTATCTGGTAGTTAAGCCAAACGTTACAACGACAAACATCGAAGCAAATAGAGCAGAGACAATCAAGGGAACTGTTCCAAAGACAATTTATAATAACCCTGCAGATGAAACTAAGAAGCTAACCGCTACTAACACTGATGCGGGTAACGTTATTGTAAAAGCCTATAAATACGTCGCTGATGATACAGATTACACTCATGAGACGGCTAAGGCAGAGACTACAATACCGTTTTCTGATTTGAAAGATGGAAAATTTAGCATAAACGTTCCAGCAGGAACTTTTGCAGACGGTGATAAAGTCATACTTGTAGCTTACTCACCGGATGGAAAGAATCCTATGGTTTCGAGTACTAAGGTAAATGTTGGTGCTATCAAAGTCACATTTGATACTAATGGCGGAAAATGGGCAGACGGTACGAATGCAGACAAGGTAGTATCAGCAGTAAACGGAAAAGCAACTCAGCCAGAAGAGCCTAGCCGAGATGGCTACAAGTTTATGGGATGGGCTGCAACGGCTGGTGCTACTGAGGCGGATGCGGATATTCTAAAGAATATTACTGAAGCCAAAGAAGTCTTTGCTGTATGGAAGGATAACAAGGCTCCAGTAATTGATAACATTGGAGACCAGACAGTTATCGAGGGACAGCCAATCACAGAGATTACTGTTACAACTGATGATCCTACTGCTACTGTTACGGTTAAAGATTTACCGACTGGAGTTCAGTATTCGAATGGAAAAATAAGCGGAACTCCTAAAGTTACTGACTGGCATGGTAATGAGGAAACTCGGGAGATTACCGTTACGGTAGAGGCTAAGGATTCCGCAGGAAATACTTCTACAAAGACATTTAAAATCATAGTTCAGAGGGATACCGATAAGGATGGTATACCAGATGTTACTGATCTTGATGATGATGGAGATGGATACCTAGATTCTGAAGAAACAGCTAAGGGATCCGATCCAAAGAATTCAAAGTCAGTACCGGCAGGTATGATAACGCCGATTGCTCAGACTACAGTTACAAATCCGATTCAGACGGTTAATGATAAAACAGCAATTACGAATATAGTTGTAACACCGGTGGCTTCTGGCGCAACTGTTACCGTTGATAACAGTAAGTTGCCAAGCGGAGTAACTTATGATGCAGGTACAAAGACAATAAGCGGTACACCAAATGTAACAAATTGGGGTAGTACAGAAGAAAAGCGTAAGTTTGAAATTCCTGTTGTAGTTAAGAATCCAGACGGCTCTAAGATTACAAAGACAGTAGAAATCACTGTACTTAGAGATACAGATGGAGATGGTGATCCAGATATCACTGATACGGATGATGATGGAGATGGATACTCTGATACAGAGGAGACGACAAAAGGATCTGATCCAAAGAACAGTCACTCTATACCAGCAGGTACGATTACTCCAGCAGACCCGTTAAATATTATTAATCCAGTACAGACTGTTGTTGATAGACATGCTATTAATGATATAACCATTGGAACGATAGATATTGACTCGACTGAATATGTTGATAGTGCAAAACTTCCACCGGGAGTTACATATAATCCAGGAACTCTCTCAATAACTGGAACACCTAATGTGACTAACTGGGGTAGCAATGAAGAAAAGCGCAAGTACGAAATTCCAATAGTCGTTACAAACTCAGACGGTTCATCGATTACTAGAATCGTAGAAATAACTGTTCTAAGAGATACAGACGGAGATGGTGATCCAGATATAACAGACCCAGATGATGACGGTGATGGATATACCGATCTCGCAGAAAAGACACAAGGTTCTGATCCTAAGAGTGCAAGCTCTATTCCAGCGGCTGTTGTGACACCTGTTGCTCCAACTACTATCACAAATGGGACACAGACGGTTAATGATAAGACAGCAATTACAAATATTGTAGTAACACCTGGAAATGCAGCGTCTGTAGTTACAGTAGATAATAGTAAGCTACCAAATGGTGTTACTTACGATGCAGGAACTAAAGACCATCAGTGGTACACCAAATGTTACAGATTGGGGTAGTACAGAAGAAAAGCGTAAGTTCGAGATTCCTGTAGTTGTTACGAATCCAGATGGAACTAAAATCACCAAAACTGTAGAGATTACAGTACTAAGGGATACAGATGGTGACGGTGATCCCAGACATCACAGATACAGACGATGACGGAGATGGCGTACCAGATACGGTAGAGACGGCAAAGGGCTCAGATCCTAAGAATGCGAATTCTAGACCAGCTGCTGTTATAACTCCTGTGGCGCCAACTACTATCACGAATGGTACACAGTCTGTAAATGATAAAACCGCAATTACTAACATTGTAGTAACACCTGGAAATAACAACGCAACTGTATCTGTAGATACAAGCAAGCTACCAAACGGCGTAACTTACAACCCAGCAACTAAGACTATCAGTGGCACACCAAACGTAACTGATTGGGGTAGTACAGAAGAAAAACGCAAGTTTGAAAGTTCCTGTTGTAGTTACGAATCCAGATGGTTCTAAAGATTACCAAGACTGTTGAAATCACAGTACTAAGGGACACTGACGGGGATGGCGATCCAGATATCACTGATCCAGATGACGATGGAGATGGCGTATCTGATGTAGAGGAAAATGCGAGAGGATCTAACCCTAAGAATAGAGGGTCTGTCCCTGCTGCAGTGATAGTTCCAGTATCACCTACGACAATCACTAATGGAACGCAGAGCGTTAATGATAAGACTGCGATTAGCAACATCACAGTGACACCTGGAGCTACAGGTTCTACAGTAACAGTAGATACAAGCAAGCTACCAAATGGTGTTACATACGATGCAGGTACTAAGACTATCAGTGGTACACCAAATGTTACCGATTGGGGTAGCACAGAAGAAAAACGCAAGTTTGAAATTCCAGTAGTCATTACGAATCCAGATGGTTCTAAGATTACCAAGACTGTTGAAATCACAGTACTAAGGGATACAGATGGTGATGGTGATCCTGACATCACAGATACGGATGATGATGGCGATGGCGTACCAGATACGGTAGAGACGGCAAAGGGATCAGACCCTAAGAATGCGAACTCTAGACCAGCTGCTGTTGTAACTCCTGTGACACCAACTACTGTTACGAATGGTACGCAGTCTGTAAATGATAAGACTGCGATTAGCAACATCACAATTACACCTGGAGCTACAGGTTCTACAGTAACAGTAGATACAAGCAAGCTACCAAATGGCGTAACTTACAACCCAACAACTAAGACTATCAGTGGAACACCAAACGTAACTGATTGGGGTAGTACAGAAGAAAAGCGTAAGTTTGAGATTCCAGTAGTCATTACGAATCCAGATGGTTCTAAGATTACCAAGACTGTTGAAATCACAGTACTAAGGGATACAGATGGCGACGGTGATCCTGACATCACAGATACGGATGACGATGGCGATGGCGTACCAGATACGGTAGAGACGGCAAAGGGTTCAGACCCTAAGAATGCGAACTCTAGACCAGCTGCTACGATTACTCCTATTGCGCAGCCAACGATCACTAATGGAACGCAGTCAGTGAATGATAAGACTGCGATTAGCTAACATCATAGTAACACCTGGAGCTACAGGTTCTACAGTAACAGTAGACAGCAGCAAACTACCAAATGGCGTAACTTACGATTCAGCAACTAAGACAATTAGTGGCACGCCAAATGTAACTGATTGGGGTAGTACGGAAGAAAAACGCAAGTTTGAGATTCCAGTAGTCATTACGAATCCAGATGGTTCTAAGATTACCAAGACTGTTGAAATCACAGTACTAAGGGATACAGATGGCGATGGTGATCCTGACATCACAGATACGGATGACGATGGCGATGGCGTACCAGATACGGTAGAGACGGCAAAGGGCTCAGATCCCTAAGAATGCGAATTCTAGACCAGCTGCTACGATTACTCCTATTGCGCAGCCAACGATCACTAATGGAACGCAGTCAGTGAATGATAAGACCGCAATTACTAATATTGTAGTAACACCAGGAAATAATAACGCAACTGTAACTGTAGACAGCAGCAAACTACCAAACGGTGTAACTTATGATTCAGGAACTAAGACAATTAGTGGCACGCCAAATGTAACTGATTGGGGTAGTACGGAAGAAAAAGCGTAAGTTTGAGATTCCAGTAGTCATTACGAATCCAGATGGTTCTAAGATTACCAAGACTGTTGAAATCACAGTACTAAGGGATACAGATGGCGACGGTGATCCTGACATCACAGATACGGATGATGATGGCGATGGATATTCAGATGCTGTTGAAGCTTCAAATGGAACTAATCCTAAGGATGCGAATTCTAGACCAACATCTAGTGCAAACTCAGGAAGGTCAGGAGGACATAATGCACGTAATCATGCAGGAAAGACTCCACGAAGATCCGTTTTCGGTCCTAAGACAGGAGATAGCTTTGAGGTTTATGTATATGCAGGATTTGCTATCTTTGCAGCATTTGAAGCAGCAATTCTAATGCTAATTCGCAAGAGAAGAAGAGACCGTTAATAGGAGCACTAGTTGCACGAATTTTAACCTTCTCTAAACCTTAGAAGGTATTAATGGTTAATAAAATGGGCTTGAGCATGGTGCTCAGGTCCATTTTTCTATCTAAATAAATTAAGATATTATAATATATGATAAAATCTCGATAATTGCACAAATGCTTGGTAATATCGTGTATAATATGTGAACGAGTATGTGAATTTTGACATACTATGAATAGGTTATTTTTTATTCATGAAAGTAAAGGGTTTGAAATGAGTATTAGAAAATCTCTTACACCTATATTGGTGACTTTAGCAACCTTAATTTCAGCATTCATAATGTTTGGTTTAGAAGCTAACGCAGCAACTGTTAATGCGAGCAGTGCTGCAGAGATTCAGCAGGCAATTAACAATGCTACAGGGGCTACTGAAATTGTTCTTACTAGAGATATGGATTTAAGCACAACTATTAATGTGCCAGCAGGTAAGGACATCACTTTGAAGGGTGCCGTAACACTCACTAAGAAGAACACTGGAATAGCTGTAAAGATTGCGAATGGTGGGTCTTTGACATGGCAGGATGTTAAACTAGACGGGAATCAGCTTGGTACAAATTATAGCTCTGCTATTATCGATAATGCTGGTAAGTTTACAATGAACAGCGGAGAGATAAAGAATGTAAAATCTGATTCAGGATTTGTTGGCGTTGTTAAAGTGAGAGGGGAAAATGCTTCGTTCACTATGAACGGTGGCTCGATTCACGACAACAAGATGTCCAACCAGTTTGTTGCTGTTGTCAAGGTTACAGAGGGTGCTTCATTCACTATGAACGGTGGTGATATCTCTAATAACACTCTTACACCAGATGGAAGCTCTGGAAATAATGCTGCCGTGACTGTTGAGGGAATCAAAGGGAAGCTCAACTATGGTTATGAATGGGGAACCATTACTGGCAATAGTGCTGATTTTGGCGGAGTGCTCGTTGGAAGCTTCAGTACAGCAAGTACGCGTGACCTTAACTGGTCAAATTCAGCGTATATCTTTTCGACCGGTAAGATGACAATGAATGGGGGTACCATCTCTAACAATACTGCTAACTCGCTTGGTGGCGGTATAGCTGTTAATGGAGCGGGTCAGCTTACAATGGAAGGTGGAACCATTTCTGGAAACAAGGCACCATTTGGCGGTGGAATAGGAATTAATGACTATCTTCTTTCTAACGACCGTGGTTCATACCCAGAGAGCACTTGGAGAAGATTTTTCCCTACTAAGGTAACGATAAACAACGGTACTATCACTGGTAACCATGCGGTTCTAACTGGTCACAAGGTAAATAATGACCCTTATGCAGAGAACGGCGTAGGTGGTGGTATCTACGTTGCTTCACAGGAAGTTACTATAAATGGCGCTAATATCACCAACAATACTGCTGGAAAGCAGGGTGGTGGAGTATATGTTGCCGCTGTACCGTATAGGCTTCAGATGGGTAAGACTATGGTGACTGGAAATACAGCTACAAAGCTTGGTGGCGGAATGTGGCTTTGCCCAACAGGAAGTGCAAAGACGGCAATTACTAATGGCGCTTCGTTCTTTGACAACACAGCAGGTACTGGTGCAAATAATAATGATACAACTGCAGCTGGAGATGATGTTGCATCCATCTCAAAGAATGACCCAGCTACACAGACTTTAATCCTATCTAACAATGGACTAGATAATTGGCTTGTTCACTGGTATGAGGATGGAAAGATTGATAATTCATACCTAGGCGCATCTAACGGAAGCAATAGATACCCTAATACAGTTAACCCTCCTGTTGATAGAGGTACGTTAAATGGAATAACTGATAACATCAGTTTGAAGTCTATTATGTCAGATCAGGGTAAGGCAGCAGCTAGAACATCCGCAAAGGTTGTAGTTACAGGAAATAAAGCACCTCGTGGTGGCGGAATTGGATCGAATGGCGAAGTTGATTTTGGCACATCTCCAATTAACTACGACAAGATAAAACTAGAAGTCACAAAGAAGTGGGAAACTGATAATAATGACCATGTAACATCTGTAACAGTTGGTTTGTTCAGAGTTACTAAGAGTGTCATTGACGGCGTGGTGCTGAAGGATGCAAATGGTAATCCTATAGATACAACTGGCTGGACTGCTAGCCAGCTATCCGAAGCAAAGATTAAACAGCTGATGGAAAGCGGGTCTACTGAGTATCAGCAAATTGATCAGGTTGTTCTTAATGATGCAAATAACTGGAAACATAGCTTCGTTGACTTAATAAAGTTCAACATGGTGAATGATGCTCAGGATACTAATAATCCTTTTCATTTATGTTGTTCGTGAAATGGACAGCAATGGAAACTGGGTTCAGAATGAATCGAAAGCAAATTTTTGGAACACAGACGATAAAGGTTGCGTATGAAACAGTTACAGAGGCTACTGGTGACTCAAAAACAGACAATCTCCAATAATGTTGCGCCAGAGGAGATGACCATAGAGGTTAAAAAAAGGATTGGGTAGGTAAAAAAGCTAGCGAAGTTAAGGTCCAGCTATACAAAAATGGAGCTCCGCTGGGGACAGTCGTTACATTAAATGCCGCTAATAACTGGACAACAAGATTTGAGAATCTCCTCGTAAAGGATGCCGGTGCAGCGAATAATAACGAATATAAGGTTCTTGAAGTTGGAGAGTCAAATGGTGAAATTACCATTAATGGTAGTACTTATAAAGTAACCTATGGTGAGATTGACCAGGATGGCAAGACTGTTATTACCAATGCTGAAAAGCCAAAGCCAAACCCTAAGAATCCTCCTAAGAAGGTTAAGCGCACACCTAAGACTGGTGATGCAAATCATGTGGTATTCTTCACGATTCTAGGAATTGGTGCACTTGTATCACTCGGCTTCGTATATGGAGTAAAAAGAAAGTATATGTAAGGCCTTAGTTTAACAAATATTACAACCAATAAAAGCGTTTGCCATGAACTTCGGCAAACGCTTTTTTCTTATAAATAAGTGATTTTTAAATTGCTTTACACCATGTATAAGTGATAATAAATCTCTAAATGTATCATACTAATTAGTGATTTTCTTACTCTTCCGGTGCAGATGATATAAGATCGCAAGTGTTGGAAGAATACATACATACGATGTAACATTTAGAAGTGTGTTAGTAAAGTCAGTATCAAGTGAAGGTGGCAATGTTCCGCTCAGATTGTTAATGCCGTGTGCAAATGCAACAAACACCAGCGATCTGCACTTCTTCATGAAGTAAGCTAGGATCATGCCAAAGATTGCCGTATACACACCCTGTATAAAGCTTCCGTGCCATATACCGAACATAACACCGGTTATGATTACAGGAAACCATGAACTTCTCGTTGCATTCTCAAAGCTGCTAAAGATGATTCCGCGGAAAAGTATTTCCTCGATTATCGGTCCTACTACAACAATCGCAAGGAATAGCCATATATACGGGCCTTTCTCCATATCGCTATATAGCGAATCAAATCCTTTGACTTGCTTTGCGAGAAAAGGTGAATAATCAGCAAGAATGTACACGCCATTTAACCAAAGGCTCGATATTCCACCCGCACCGAAGCCGAGGATTATAGCATATATTACTCCAGTTGGTTTAGATATACGAACTTCGGGCTCTCTTTTGGTAAAAACTGTGCGATAAAATATGTAGCATATGATAGATAATACGAAAGCTATGGATGCATCCATAAAGCTCGCGCTTGAACTCAGAAATTTATCGCTAACTGAAAATAATGTTAGTCCTCTTTCTATAACAACGGATACTAAAGATGCCAATATGTCATATACAAACAAAAATATAAATGGTAGAAATAAAAATAGTAGTCTTTTTAAAGGTGATTTTTTTGTATCCAATTTATTTGCCTCCAATCATTTGATTTATATGATATCATAAACTTTAAATTGATAATAGAAATAATCGATGGTGCATTATACAATAGCAAGAATAACAAAATGATTTTGCAATTATGAAAGGACATTATATGCATATATTTACACTGATAAGTCTTAAACTGTTTATAGGGTTCATTGTAATGATTCTAATTATTAATATCACAGGAAAAGGTAATCTCGCACCTTCCTCTGCGAGCGATCAGGTTCAAAACTATGTGCTCGGTGGAATTATCGGAGGTGCTATGTACAATGATAGCGTTAAGATACCTCAGTTTGTCGGCATTTTGTTAATCTTGTGTGCTATGGTATTAATTCTGAGATGGATTAAACAACATAACGTTAAGGCTAAGCAAATACTCGATGATAAGGCACTAATTGTAATAGAAGATGGCAAAGTAAATATCGATAACTGTAGGAGAGTTGGACTTAGCGCACACGAAATTTCATTCAAACTAAGAACTAAGAAGATTTATTCTACCAATAAGGTAAAAAGAGCCGTTATTGAGCAAGATGGTGATTTAATTATAGTGAATGAGGGCGAGGAGAATCCAAAGTATCCGCTGATAACCGATGGTCAGATTCAAAATGACATCTTGAGAGTTATCGGTAAGGATGAAGAGTGGCTAACTCAGGAGCTGAATAAGCGTGGGATTAAATCGCATAGGGATGTTTTCCTAGCGGAATATGAAGACGGCAAATTGTATTTTACAACTTATAAGTAGACAAGTGAAGAATTGCGAGGACTGAATGTACTTAATAACATTTGCAATAGTCGCAGCATTTATCAGCATTCCTGCTGTATTCATTTATCTATCTAGCTACTCCAAAGAAAAAGATATATGACTTCATCATCATTCATGGTGCTGGTCTTCGTGACGGTGAATATGTCACGACGCTGTTAAAGCAGAGAATTGACAAGGCCATTGAAGCTTTTCATAACTCCAGTAATCCGAACATTAAGATTATTTGTAGTGGTAGACAAGGGTCAGATGAGAAAGTTTCTGAAGCTAAAGCCATGGCAAATTACATTGCATCCAATACGGAAGTACCGATGAGCCGTGTGCTTCTCGAAGAAAAATCTACTACGACATATGAGAATTTGCTGTTTTCAAAAGAAATCGGAGAAGAGTTAGTAGATAAACCGAAGTTCTTGTTTGTAACTAATAATTATCATGTGTATAGAACTAGCGCTTATGCAAGAAAGATTAAGATGGACGGAGATGGACTAGGGTGTAGAACCGCGGGTTATTATATTCCATCTGCTTTCATAAGAGAGTTTATCGCTGCTTGCGTAAAGATTAAATGGGCATTTGTAGTACTCTATGCAATATTATTTATCTTCCTGTTCTTGCTATAGGATAGAAATAAACAAGTCAATATTAACAAATTTTATATGAGATAATTTTAAGCATCTGTAAACGATATATGATTATAATTCTGTGTATATCAAAAAGTAGGTGCTCTTATTATTTTATAAAATCTTATGCACACAGTATATAGATGATTTTTTTAGGTATACTGACCTCTAATATTTGTTAGATGTATCTAATATGATAATATAGACATAATAAATTTGCGATTACAATTTATTATAACGGCTTTATATGATAATGAGAGGTTTGAGGAAACATGGAATCAAGTAGAATCAAGCGTAAACGCCAAAAAGAGATAATGCTAGTTTCACAGATGATCAAGCTTTATTGTCATAAAAATCATACTAATCGGAATGGAAAAGAACTTTGCGATGAATGTCAAGAGTTGATCGAGTATGCACGTGAACGTAGCGAGAAATGCCGTTTTATGAAGAGCAAAGACATTTTGCAGTAACTGTAAGATTCACTGCTACTCGCCAGATATGAGAGATAAAATTCAGAAGGTCATGCGTTATAGTGGACCACGAATTATCATATATCATCCGCTTCTGTGTCTAAGACATGTTATAACAGGAGCGAAGGAAAAGAGGAGAACTAGGCGTGATTAAGATGAGGCTTATTAAGCTATTGAAGGGCTCTGGAAAGTACATAATCTATCAGATTGCATGGCAGTGGCTTTCACTGCTCGCTCAGATTGCGATAGTATGGCAGGTAACTCAGTTAATCGATGAAGCGTGGCAAAAGAGTATTACAAGCTCCGATGTTCTTATGACTATTGGAATTGTATCGGCTGGACTTATCGTTAGGTTTATTTGCGACCGTTTATATTCACGTGCGTGTTATTTGGCTAGTGTCGATGTTAAGCGTGTGCTTAGAGAGCAAATATATAGAAAGGTTCTATGGCTAGGACCATCATACCGCGAGCAGATTAGAACATCTGAAATTGTGCAGATGACTGGTGAAGGCGTAGAACAGCTTGAGACTTATTTTGGCAGGTATCTAAGCCAGTTTTTATACGCGCTTTTAGCACCGTTTTCTCTATTTATTATAATTTCAAGAATAAGCTTAAGAACAGCTGTCGTGTTACTCGCTGCAGTTCCGCTTATTCCGATTGTAATCATGTTAGTAATGTTTATTGCTAGAAAGATTCTCGGGAATTACTTCGATATATATTATGGCCTTGGAGACAGCTTTCTCGAGAAGCTGCAGGGAATGACAACTCTGAAGATTTATAGAGCTGACCGGAGGGCAGTAGAGCAGATAGATAGTGAATCAGAGCAGTTCCGCAAGATAACGATGAAGGTTCTGATGATGCAACTTAACAGCACCTCGATTATGGACATTATCGCTTACGGTGGGGCAGCTGCTGGAATTATAAGTGCGCTAACAGAATTTTCTGACCGCAACATCAATGTTTCGGGAGTGTTAATGTGCATATTCTTAGCTGCAGAGTTTTTTCTTCCCATGCGCCTCCTTGGTAGCTTCTTCCATATCGGAATGAACGGTATGAAAGGCAAGCGATAGAATATTTGCATTTCTTGATCTGCCAGAGCAGAAACGTGGAGAAGAGGAAATTACTGGGAACAAGATAGATATATCGCTCGATAATGTCTCATTTTCTTATGATGAGAGCAGAGAGGTTTTACATGATATAAGTATGAATATAGATTCAGGCTCTCTTGTGTCCATCGTTGGAGTTTCGGGCTCAGGAAAATCCACAATTGCTGGAATCTTGCTTGGTAAGAATCATTATTATAGTGGCAGTATAAAAGTTAACGGTACTGAGCATAGAGAAATATCTAGCAAATCGCTTATGGAGAATTTCACCATGATTGGCCATAACAGCTGGGTTTTTAAGGGTACAGTGCGTGAGAACCTGCTTATGGGAAATCCTACGGCAACTGATGCTGAACTGTTAGATGCTTTGGATAATGTAAATCTAAAGAACTTTCTTGAGTCACAGAGCGGTTTAGATACTAGGGTGGAATCAAATGCTTCTAACTTCTCAGGTGGTCAGAAGCAGAGACTTGCCCTAGCTAGAGCTCTCCTTCACGACACACCAGTATACATATTTGATGAAGCAACATCTAACATCGATGCTGACAGTGAGGAAGCTATAATGACAGCTGTTAAGCAGATTGCTAAAAAGAAGACCGTAATCTTAATATCCCATAGACTTGCTAATGTCACAGATAGCGATGCAATATATATGCTTAAAGATGGCAAGATCATCGAAAAAGGTACGCATCATGAACTCATGGGTATCAAGGGAACATATGCAAATCTTTTCTCTGAACAATCAGAGCTTGAAAACTATTCAAGAGGAAGAGAGGAGGCTTAAATATGGACAAAGATATGCGTAGGTCTGATATAGCGATAATGCGGAGACTAATCGTACTAGTAAAGCCTCTTACAGGCGTAATGATAACAGGCATCATACTTGGTGTAGCCGGATTCCTCTGTGCTATATTCCTAACCATTGTAGGTGGCATTGGAGTTATAAAAGGTCTATCCGTATTTGGTGGAGACGTCATGTTCGGCAGCACTGCACTAGATGAAGTGATTTCTTGGAATCAGATATTTGTGCTGCTTATTGGGCTTGCATTAGCGAGAGGTATTCTTCACTATGGCGAGCAGTATTGTAATCACTATATAGCTTTTAGAATTCTTGCGATTATACGTCATAAGGTTTTTGAATGCCTTAGAAAGCTCTGTCCGGCGAAGCTTGAAGGAAAGAACAAGGGCGACCTAATCTCTATTATCACGGGTGATATCGAACTTCTTGAGGTGTTCTTCGCACATACCATATCTCCGATTGTAATTGCATTTTTAACTTCGCTAATTATGGTGATATTCATAGGAGCTCAAAGCATGGTGGCTGGGGTCATAGCATGTATGGGATACACTGTAGTTGGAGTTGTACTACCGATATGGAACGGTAAGAGAAGTGCTAGTGCTGGAATGAAGTTTCGTAACGGCGTCGGTGAACTAAATGGCTTTCGTACTAGATAGCATGTACGGTGTGGATGAGATTCTGCAGTATGGTCAAGGTGATCAGCAGCTCAGTAAGATGAATGAAAAGTCACAATCGCTTGCCGAGGATCAAGAGAATCTGAGCAAATTCGAAGGCTCTCAGAGAGCAGTAACTAATATTGTCATCCAGCTATTCTCTTGGGGTATGTTATTTACGATGATTTACCTTTATATGGAAAGTGCGGCTACCTTTTCTGAGGTGCTAATTTCAACACTTGCTATGATGAGCTCCTTCGGACCAGTCGTTGCACTTGCATCGCTTTCTAATAGCTTTAAATCAGACACTTGCCTGCGGGGAGAGAGTCCTGGCGCTACTCGAGGAAGCACCTCCGGTCGAGGAAGTAGGTGGCAAGGAGCATACTGATTTTGAAGGGGCTAAGGCAGACGATATAACTTTCTCATATGAAGACGAGATTATATTAAGAAATGTAACGGTAGATATTGAAAAGGGTAAGGTGCTCGGAATACATGGTGCTAGCGGTTCTGGAAAATCAACGCTCTTAAAGCTCATAATGAGATTTTGGGATGTGAAAGAGGGACAGATGCTGATATCTGAAAAGGATATCAAGGATATCAATACAGATGACCTTCGCTCAATGTCGTCATATGTAACACAGGATACGATACTGTTTCGTGATACCATAGCAAATAATATTAGGATTGCTAATCCAGACGCAGAGCTCGCTAAAGTTGAGGAGGCAGCTAAGAAGGCTAGTATTCACGATTTTATAATTAGACTCCGCATGGTTATGAGACAAATGTAGGAGAACTCGGTAGCACTCTGTCTGATGGTGAGAAGCAGAGAGTGGGGCTTGCAAGAGCATTTCTTCATGACTCAGAGCTCTTGCTCCTTGACGAACCGACCAGTAATCTAGATGTTCTGAATGAGGGAATTATCTTGAAAGTCTCTTGAAAATGAGAAAGATAGGAAAGACAATGGTACTCGTATCTCACAGAAAATCGACACTTTCGCTTGCCGATAGAATATATGAGATGGATAATGGCAGATTGTCATAATTTAATTATGCTATGAATAAAAATGGAGCATAACTAAGCTGAGAAAGATTGATTTACACTCGGAAGTGATAAAGGAGTTAAAAAATGTTCTGGGATAATATAGCAGGCGTATATGACATATTCGTTAAAGTTATAAACAGAAAGACGCATAACGAGCTAAAGAGGATAGTTGGCAAATACATAGAGTCAAATGACAATGTACTCGAGTGTGCGGCAGGAACCGGTATGCTTAGTGCTGTTATAGCTGAAAGGTGTAATACGCTTGTCGCAACTGATTTTGCACCGAAGATGATTAAGCGCGCTGAGAAGAACTGCTCATCTTATACTAATATCACTTTTGAATATGCGAATATCATGTCACTTAAATATCCGGATGATAGCTTTGATAAGGTTATTGCTGGTAACGTGATACATCTTCTAGATGAACCACTAAAGGCACTTGCCGAGTTAAACCGTGTCTGCAAACCTGGTGGACTTTTAATAATTCCAACGTATATGAATCGTGATAAACATGATAAAAAGAGCGCACTGACTGATTCGGTCGGAAAAGCAGGGGCTGATTTTAAACAATATTTTAATGTTGTTAGCTATATTGAATTTTTTAAAACAGCTGGATATGATGATGTAAATGTAGAGCTGGCAGATGGAAGGATTCCGTGTGCAGTTGCAACTATGACTAAATTAATATAAATATGAAATGATAAAAAAACTGCAAGGAGATGGATAAAATAGCTCTTCGGTTTTGTTCTTAGATGCTTTTTTTATATTAAGCGAAAAAGAACTGTTGGGACTCTTATAATTTTAATTTATAATGGAAGAGGTTCTGTATAATGTAACACATAGAGATATACCTATCATGAATTATATTTTTGAAATCATATTACTTGCAATAATTGTAATTGTGCCGATAATAGTTATCTGGCATCGAGGCAATCTTGCACAATCTGGCCAGAAAAGAGCCGGTATAAGAGGCGAGAAGTTCACTAGTAAGCTGATACGAGAAACTCTGCGTAATGACGACACTCTACTCTGTAACGTAAGTATTTCCTTTAATGACTAACAATAAACTAAATTCTCAAACGCGAGAGAAGATTATAGAACTACTATCTTAGATCAAAGCTGTATTAAAAATGTTATATGAAAGAGGCAATTGATATATGAAAAAAATATATTCATTAGGATTGATAATCGTATTAATTATGATATTGTGCTCTGGCTGTATTCTGCCTGATGGTGAGCCATTAACGACCAAGAGTGTAACAGAAAAGGCCCAAGAGCGTTATGGTGAAGGTAAGGTTAAAGTCAAACAGCTTGACAAGAAGACTTGGGAAATTTCACCTACTGATTATCCTGATATCAAGTACACTATTAAACAGAAAATTGGTCATGGAGGTGTAATTCCAGTCCCTGCATATACGGATGATGATAATAGAATGAAAGTATTAGGTAAAATTGTCCTGCCTAAGTTTTTCAGCAGAAAAGAGATAGAAAATATAGAATTTTCAGATTCGATAATTAAGTATAAATGCAATGTAAAAAATGATCAGGATGTTGAAGCTCTGTGTTCTAAGCTACAGGCAATGTGCGAATACATGAATGAAAACTATGGTTCTGTCGTTAAGGATGCATATGTTTTGGCTTATTTTAAGGAGCCACGGGGAGCTGTTCCAGCTGTTGCCAAATATAAAAAACCAGCGATGCGAGATAAAATTAGTAAGTCTAAAATTATTTCGTATTTAGACTCTAAGTATGGTAGTGGAACTTACACATTCAGAAAAGTTCCATCAGATGAAGTTTCGCATGAAGGTGAAGTAGAGGTAAAACTGAATGCTTATCCGGATATGCCTTTCTACCTTGCAACCAGTACTAAGCCGGGTAAGCGAGGTCAGCTGACAGACACACTGTACATAGATATGATATATAATTTGGCATCCAAGTTTCCAGCGAGTGAATATGATTCTTCAAGCTATTTAGAAGTAGAAGGAGAAGAGAATCTTGATGGAGAAAGATACTATGGAGTTCTTCTAAGGCGTTACTTTAATTGGGGTGATGAGACAGGTGTTATCGAAAATATGCAGGTGACTCGTAAGGCTCTAAGGTCGTATTTGAATCAGTATCCAGTAGTTAATTACTCGGATTATCCTGAGAACAAGCATGCGGTGAAAACACCTATTTGTATGAAGATATCTGTACAGTTTTAATTTATAAGTAATATTATTAAGGAGGATATATATGGGTTTTGATATTAGCTATCATCCTATGAGCAGAACTCAGATGGAGGAGTGGTACTTTGCTCCGCTCAAGGCTCTTAGAGATGGAGATGAGAGTGTTCTAAATGCTTTAATGGAATCACAAGGAGAGGAATTCTTTCACGAAAAGTTTGTTGATCACATGAAATACTTCACATCGATAGATGAAGGAGAGCCATCGGAAAAGGGACTTCTATACGGATTACCTATAATCGGTGGATTCTTCCGTGACTATCAGTATGTACGCGGTGCTGCTTTTTCGTTTGTAATAGAAAGATATCCCGAGATGGATAGATACCGCACCCCTTGGTCTGAAGTGCTCCCTTCGTGGATTCCTGCTCCTAGCAACGACTTGATAGAGGAGAATTACTCTGCAGGCATATTCATTGGTCCTGATCACGTAAAGGAACTACTAAAAGATATAGAAAGTGATGATGGAGTCCGCAGCATTCTTACAGAATCGTTTGGACCGGACAACCTCGGGGTATTTCAGTTTGCTTTACAAGATGCTGCAAATACAGATAGTGGTCTTATCGAGGCAACTGAGGTAATGGAGGTTCAACCATTTGACTTAAATAGATCAACTTGCTATTCGGATATTAGATTCTGCGATCCTCGAGGAGCTCTTATATACCGTGAGGTGGCTTTAGCACAGGTTAGAGAAGCGACTGGTATGAGCGATGATGAAATAGCTGAGAATGTCGTGTATAAGAAGACAGAACACGAGATACCAGAAGAGAATGCTCCTAAGCCAGAGAAGAAGAAGGGGCTTCTATCAAAATTGTTCGGGAAGAAAGTAGTATGCTGGACAAATAATTCAATTTTGAATAAAAAGACTATGCACTCGTTGAGAGATTGACGTTACTAGTGTTATCATACATGAGTAACGTCAATTTTAAAATTATATGAAGGTACAAAGGTGTAAGAGATGAAAAAAATACTGTCTGCCAGTGCTGATGCTGGTAACATTTGAGACGATAGCAGTGACGCTATGGCTCGCTAAGGACAACCTGTTTTATCTTCTCAATTTCAGCTATATCGGTATTTCTATATTCATTGGGCAGATGTTATTTATATGTAGGTATAAACATGCAAGGCGTATTGTGCAGCTACTCATCGGACTATATATGCTCATCTATCTTGGACTCATAAACAACGAGAACATGCAAATAGAAGGCTTCTGGTACTACTTGTTCACCGGCGTCTTCGAGGCAGCTACGATTCACTATGCTGTGGCGAAAATCTTTGGACCACTTATATTCGGTAGAGGCTGGTGCGGTTATGCGTGCTGGACCGCAATGGTGTTAGACTTCTTGCCATACAAAGTGCCATCTGGACCTAGAAAGAAAATAGGTTGGATTAGATACAATACATTTGTAGCAGCGTTTTTCTTCGTATCGGCTTTATTCCTAGCTAAAGTAGGTAATATCGAACGAATAATGTTCTTTGCCTTTATAATTGGCAATGCGTTATATTACGCAGTTGGAATAGGTATGGCGTTTGCATTTAAGGATAACCGAGCATTTGCAAATACGTCTGTCCGATAACAGTATTCATGAAACCGATGAGCTACTACTCACTAGTCCGAATCAAGTGTGATACTGATAAGTGCATATCATGTGGTAAATGCAAGAAGGTTTGCCCGATGGATGTCGAGATGACGGACAATTCCAGAAAAAGGGCGAATGGTACAGAGTGCATACTCTGCACTGAGTGCGTTAAGGTGTGCCCTGTTAATGCGCTTAAATAAGTAAGAATTAAAAAAAGAACTTAATGATATAGCCCTTGAAATTATACGACTACAGGGCTATTTTTTATTATGAAAGCATGAATATAGTGTTAATGCATCACAAGAATAGATATCTCATGATAATAGGAGTATAAAGCATGTTTAGAATATTAATTGTGGAGGATGATAAAAACATCAGTTCAATCATAAGCGAAGAACTTTCCCAGTGGGGATACGAGACTCGTGGAATTGATAACTTTAATGATGTATATGATGATTTTAAAGAGTTTGAGCCAGATTTAGTTCTAATGGATATTACGCTTCCTCAGTATAACGGGTTTTATTGGACGCAAAGGATAAGACAAGAATCTAATGTTCCTATAATTTTCATTTCATCTCATTCAGAATCGATGGATATGATTCAAGCGATTCAGTTTGGGGCGGATGATTATATTACAAAGCCTATTGATATTGCAGTCACCAGGGCTAAGATACAGGCTGTACTGAGAAGAGCTTATGATTACACGGTGGATTCCGAAAAGATAACTTATGGAGAACTGACTTTAAATCTGTCTGCCGCACTGCTTGAAGGTAAGGACGTCACAGTTGAACTAACTAGAACAGAGCTACTGATACTTGAAAGTTTGTTTAATATGAAAGGACAGATAGCCAAGAGAGAAGATATAATTAATCACTGCTGGCAAGGTGATGACTTCATAGATGACAATACACTTGCGGTAAATATGACGAGGCTAAGAAAAAAGTTAAACGGGATTGGCTTTGAAGATTTAATTCAAACAAAAAAGGGTATTGGGTATTTCTTAAGGTAGAGAGAATATGAGAAAAGTAAGCGATTTTTTAAAAAATGAATATAAGATCATCGTAACAGTGCTATACACAACAGGTGTGTTTGGGATTGTCTTTTCGTTTGCAAATTTTAATCGAGAATACTTTTGGCTTGGAGTAAAAGGTGTTGCTTTTATTAGTGCGATATTCCTTTTTATCGAATGGACAAACTATACAAGACAAGAAAATTACAAGATAACATCGAAGGAGCTTGAAATAGAAAACAGAAGGCTATTAAATCAAGCCACCATTGATAGGCGAGAACTTGAAGAATATTTCTTATTATGGGTTCATCAGATAAAGACACCTATAACAGTTTCAAATTTAATATTACAAAAGGGCGAGTTTGAAGATAAGAATAAACTTAAAGAGCAGATGTTCTATATCGAAGAATATACTAATATGGCTATAAACTATCTGAAACTCATGGATAGGGATGCAGATATGGATATTACATCTATTAGCCTAGATTCTCTAATTAGAAGTCTACTTAAGAAGTATTCGATGCTGTTCATTGAGAAACACATATCCTTAGATTACAATCATATTTCAGCTAATGTTATTTCAGATACCAAATGGCTATCGATATTGATAGAACAGATTTTAGCAAATGCGATTAAATATACCGAATCAGGAACTATACAGATAACTTTTGAAGAGGATTCGAATACACTTAAAATCCGTGATACTGGAATTGGAATACGCTCAGAGGATCTAAATAAAATATTTGACCGAGGTTATTCTGGATTTAACGGAAGAATTAATGAAAAATCTAGCGGTCTCGGCTTATATCTTGTAAAAACTATTTCGAACGTAATTAACGTTGAAGTAACTGTTGAGTCAACCCTGAATGTCGGGAGTGTGTTCTCGATTAGATTTCCTTCGAACTAATCTTTCAGAATTGTAAGGTTGTTATTATCGATTGTCATATTAGATAAATGCAGCGATTGATTACGATATGTAAAATTAGAGCATAAAGAAAAAAGGAGTGACTAAAGATATGGCAATCTTAGAATTAAAAGACGTAAAGAAAACGTATAAAACTAGAAAAGTGACAACAGAGGCTCTAAAGGGCGTAAATTTCTCGGTCGATAGTGGCGAATTCATTTCCATAATGGGTGAATCAGGTGCAGGAAAAACTACGCTACTTAAATATAATTGCAACTCTCGATAGAGCAACCTCAGGATCAGTAATTTTAAATGGACAAGATACAAGTCTCCTTAAGGACAGCGAGATATCTGATTTTCGTAGAAGAGAATTAGGCTTCGTGTTCCAAGATTTTAACTTGCTAGATCAGTTCAATAATAGGGATAATATATTTCTTCCACTTGTTCTATCTAATGAAAAAGAGGCTGTTATGAAGGACAGACTCAGTAAACTCAAATCTACTCTTGGAATCGGCGAGCTTCTCGAAAAATACCCTTATGAAGTCTCAGGAGGTCAGAAGCAAAGAATCGCAGTTGCTAGGGGAGTAATAACTAATCCCGCACTCCTTCTTGCTGACGAGCCGACTGGCGCACTAGACTCGCAGTCGTCGGAGAGCCTCCTTAAGATGTTTTGCAAGATAAATGAAGCTGGGCAGACCATCATCATGGTTACTCATTCACTGAGGGCATCATCTTATGCAAAAAGGGTACTTTTTATAAAGGACGGCATCGTTTATCACGAAATCTATCGAGGTGAGAACGAAAGACAAGAGGCGTTCATGGAGCGTATAAATCAGGCTCAATTCATGCTGAATCGAGGTGATAACTAATGAAGTTTTCAATGGCAAGAAAGTTTGCTTTTCAAAATTTAAAGGCAAACAGAATTTTGGAGATACCATTTGTATTATCATCTGGAATTATGCTGATGCTTTTCAACATCATGATCTCACTTATCAACAATAAGTATGTTCAGACGAGACATAAAACTCTTCCCGAACTTATCACTATGGGTGCTGTGGTAGTTGGACTTTTTACAATTATTTTCGTAATGTACACGACTAATTTTTTACTAAAAAAGCGCAATAAAGAGTTTGCTTTATATGCAATTCTTGGCCTTGAGAAGAAGCACATTCGTAAAATCATAAGCATTGAGTTCTTCGTATTATTCTCAATCATAGCGATACTCGGTATGGTGGGAGGTTACATTTTTGGACAGATTTCATTTTTGGGACTCAATAGATTAATGCATGATGTAACGGGCAGAATCATGGATTATCCATTCAGTATAACTGCGATGATTGTATGCTCTATTACGATGCTTGGCTTATATTTCATAACTATTGCAAGAAGCAGTTATAGAATATATATGACGACACCAGTGCAGCTACTAGGAAAACAACATAGTGGCGAAGGTGAACCAAAATCAAGATTTGTTTTAACAATTATAGGATTAGTAGCTCTATGCGGCGGATATGGAATTGCCCTAACAACAGAAGGAACGCTATCCTCACTGGTTAATTTCTTCATCGCATCACTACTGGTTATAGCGGCTACATATCTATTATTCATCTCATTTTCAATTATTATATTGAAGATGCAGAGAAGAAGAAAAAGTTACTTTAAGCCAGAGAAGTTTCTCGGTGTCAGTGGTCTACTTTATAGGATGAAGAGCAATGCAGTATCTCTCGCAAGTATAGCTGTTATGAGTGTTGGTATTATCATCACGCTATCAGCTACGGCAACTATCTATTCTAATATTCAGAAAAATGGAGATAGCTTTATCGCATTTTCAAGAGATTATGTTCTAACAAGTGATACTGCTGTATATGAGAATAACTTCAAAGATATTCAGAAAAATCTTGAAAACAGAGTGAGTCAGACTGTTACAGGTAAAGCGAAGATAAAGGACTCTTTTATAGAGCTCAGCATGAATCCTGCTGTAGCTAAAAAAGGAAATTCAATTGAGACATATACGAGAGATGCGAAAACATCGCCGTATTTCATGTTCACATATGACCTTGATAGTTATAATAAAAAGCTACATAAAAATATTTCTCTTAAAGATGACGAAGTGCTAATGACTTCGAATAGAAAAGGTGCTCTCAATATGAGTAGCCTTAAAATCGGTGACCGCACCTTTAAAGTGAGAGAAATTGATAATAAAATCCTCTATAGTGCAAATGTAGATAGTTATGCACTTGTTGTAAAAGATCTATCTACTATGCAGTATATAGCTTCCGTGCTGAAGACGTATAATATCCAGAAAAAAACCATGGAAAATTCTTCAATAAAGTGCAGCATAGAATGGAATGTCTCTGGGATAAATAAGAATTCGTATGATAGAAGCCTAAGTAAGCTAAAGAATGATAATGGATATACACTTGAGAGTAGAGTAGAGGTACTAAAAGGGTTTATACGAACTAAACGGCGGATTTCTATTTCTTGGAGTACTTATCGGTATAATCTTCTTAACTGGAACTATCCTCGTAATCTACTATAAACAAATAAGTGAAGGGTATGAAGACCGAGAAAAGTATCAGATCATGAAGAAAATAGGACTTAATGATGATCTGATTAAAAAAACTGGAGCTTCTCAGATTGTATGGATGTTATACGCACCGCTTATGGTAGCGATTGTACACTGTATGGTGGCATCTAAGATCGTATATCAACTTTTAAAGATGTTCGGGAGTAAACCAATTTACGCAGTATGGAACATACTTCGGCTTGGTAATCGGTGTATTCTTCGTGATATATTTCGTGATATTTAAGATGACGTCACGCACATACTATAAGATAGTAAAATAATTTTGAAAGATTAATACTGATGAAAACCTCTCTATTTGAAATAGGGAGGTTTTTATGTTGCGATTATCACTTGATAGAAATTACTAACTGCATTAGAAATATATGGAGTTAAAACAAGTTAGGAGCAATAAATGAATTACAATGAGTCAAGAGTATATCTGGATGAACTATCCAGATACGGAAGTGTACTTGGCCTGGACAGTATGCGCGAGCTACTCCACAGACTGGGTGATCCACAAGACGAGCTAAAGTTTATTCATGTCGCTGGCACCAATGGCAAAGGGTCGATTCTCTCGTATCTATCCAGTATCTTAATTCAAGCAGGATATACCACGGGGTGCTACTTCTCTCCGTGGCTTTTTGAATACGGCGAGCAGTTTCAGGTGAATGGGGTTCATATCGCAGATGATGAGCTCGCACGCCATACTACAGAGATAGCCGAAGCGATTAGCAGAATGGTGGTGGATGGGCTTAATTCACCGACGCTATTCGAAGCTGAAACGGCTCTTGCTATGCTATATTTCAAGAACAGAGGATGCGATTTCGTAGTGCTAGAGACAGGTCTAGGCGGCAGAGAGGATGCGACGAATGTCGTTGGTACAACCCTGGTTGAAGTGATAACACCAATTTCTAAGGACCACATGGCATTTCTTGGAGAGACTATTAGGGAAATCGCTGGTGAGAAAGCTGGTATAATCAAGCCTGATACCATAGTAGTAAGTGCTAAGCAGCATGCTGATGCTGAAGAAGTGCTAGCTGCTAAGTGCGCTGAACTCGGATCTGAGCTTAGAGTGGTTGATGAAGCTGCTATTGAACCGATTTCATATGGAATAGGAGAACAACGCTTTAATTACGGCTCCTGGGCGGACGTGACCATATCGCTTGCGGGAACGCACCAATTCAGCAATGCCTCGCTCGCTCTACTTGCGGTTGAGGCATTTAAGAGATAAGGACGTCCTTATACCAGATGAAGCGATATACGATGGACTCAGAGCTGCAAGGTGGGTTGGACGATTTACGGAACTAGCAAAGGACCCAACGGTAATCATCGACGGTGCACATAACGAGGGTGCAGCTATGGCACTTGAATCGTCAATTCGCCAGTATTTTGGGGATAAGAAAGTTATACTGGTTATAGGTGTATTTAAAGACAAGGAGTACGATAAGTTGCTCTCGCACTTAGTACCGTTATCAAAGCAGGTTATAACGGTTGAGACGCCGAATAACGATAGGGCTATGCCTGCACGAGAACTCGCTGAAAAAGCCCGTGCTTATTCTAAGCATGTCGAGGCATCGGATAGCATTTATCAGGGGATTGATAAAGCGTATGAATACGCTAGTAGGGATGATGTGATACTAGTGTGCGGGTCACTATCGTTTCCTGGGGGATGTAAAAAGGATTATAGAAACAAGGGGTACGAACAATGGATAGAGAAAAAATCATGGAAGGTGTAAAGTTAATACTCGATGGAATTGGCGAGGATGTAACAAGAGAGGGTTTGCTCGAAACTCCTGAACGTGTTGCCAAAATGTATGAAGAGTTAGCAGGTGGATATACTGATTCTGCTAGCACACACCTAGCGAAGCGCTTTGACGTTGAGAACAATGACATAGTTCTTGAAAAGGACATAGAGTTTTACTCACTATGCGAACATCACATGCTCCCGTTCTATGGACGAGTTGCCATCGCATATATACCTGACGGCGAGGTAATTGGACTCAGCAAGATGGCTAGAACGGTTGAGGTATTTGCCAAGAGACTGCAGCTTCAGGAGAGAATGACTGCTCAGATAGCTGATGCATTCATGGAGGAGTTAAATCCAAAGGGTGTTATGGTTATGATTGAGGCTGAACATATGTGTATGACTATGCGTGGTATCAAGAAACCAGGAACCAAGACAGTTACGGTTATGGCGCGCGGAAGCTTCGAGAACGACGAATGCCTACAAAATACATTCTTTAAAATGTTAGAGCATAGGTAGTAGATTAAATGGCTTATTCTGTAAAAAGTATGAACACGATTGATGTAGCTTTTCCGCATGAGAGAGGGTTTATAGACCGCTTTCAGGATATTTATCATGACGAACTTTGGCTGATTTGTATGGAAGAGATAGAAGCCGCTGAAAGTGGCAGAATTTACTGTAGGCATGATTTTACTCATCTGATGGACGTGGCTCGTATAGCGTATATTCTTTCGGTTGAAGAGGCTTTATGTATACAGAAGGATGTCATCTACGCTGCAGCACTACTTCACGATATTGGACGAAGTAAGGAGTATACTGATGGTATTCCTCATGACGAAGCGGGTGCTATTATCGCAGAGGAAATTTTAAAGAGGTCATCATACAGCGAAAAGGAGCGAGAAGCGATAATTACTGCAATTCGTGATCATCGAGGTCATTATGAACCCAAAGAGGCTAGCGGACTAATAGAGAGACTATCATACGTAATTAAACGTGCGGATAAGGAGTCGCGTCTATGCTTGAGCTGTGATGCACGTGATACCTGTAAGTGGCCTGATGATAAGAAGAATATGAACATCAAGTACTAATTGGGTTAATAGTGTAATTCCACAATAGTTATGTGGAAAGGATAAGGAATAAAATGAAAATTGGAAATAAAAACTTTGATTTAAAAAACGACTGTTACATCATGGGAATTCTTAACTTCACTCCCGATTCATTTTCTGACGGAGGCAAGTGGAACGACATGGATAGTGCGCTGCGTCACGTTGAAGAGATGATTCATGAAGGTGCTGCAATTATTGATATCGGCGGTGAGTCGACTAGACCTGGACACATTCAGATTACGGAGCAGGAAGAGATCGAGAGAATCGTGCCTGTAATAAGAGCTGTCAAAGAGCGTTTTGATGTTCCGGTATCTATCGATAGTTACAAGGGCTCAGTTGTTCTGGCTGCTCTTGAATGCGGAGCTGATATGGTTAATGATATATGGGGATTTAAGTATGATGAGAAGGTAGCTGAGGCAGTAGCAAAGTATGATGTCCCAGTTTGCCTCATGCACAATAGAAATAATACCGAATACACTGATTTTGTTAAAGAGTGGCTAGATGATATGCGTGGTTGTATCGATATCGCTAAGGCTCACGGCGTAAGCATGGACAAGATTGTAATGGATCCTGGATTTGGTTTTGGTAAGAAACCCGAACACAATCTTATAGCTATGCATCACCTAGACAAGATGAAGGAGTTAGAGCTACCGATTCTGCTCGGAACTTCTAGAAAGTCTACTCTCGGACTGATTCTTGACCTTCCTGTTGAAGAGAGAGTTGAGGCAACAGTTGCAACTACTGTTTACGGTGTGGCTAAGGGTGCGTCTATATTTAGAGTTCATGATGTTAAAGAGAATTATCGTGCGATGAAGACTATGCAGGCAATTCTCAGGGAGCATATCTAGGATAGGTTTACAAATACTACTTGCTGACCGATAATTTTCAAAGCTTGAACGTACGCGAGGAGACGGAAAATGTACGATGAGATTAAAATAACTGACCTTGAAGTCTTTGCAAATCATGGGGTTTTCCCTGAAGAGAATACCTTAGGGCAGAAGTTTGTATTTACAATAAAGTTATATACGGATACTAGGCTAGCGGGCAAGACAGACGATCTAGAGGACTCTATTAACTATGGTGATGTGGCATCATTTGTCACCGAATACACTAAAACTCATACCGTGAAGCTTCTTGAAACTGCTGCTGAAGAGTTAGCTGAGGCAATGCTGCTCCGATATGATATGGTGAAGGGTGTCTCTGTTGAGATTAAGAAGCCATGGGCTCCGATTGGGCTCCCTCTTAGAGAGGCTTCTGTCAAGATTGAGCGCTTCTGGCACAATGCTTACATAGCTATCGGATCAAATATGGGTGACAAAAAGGCATACCTTGACTTCGGAGTTAAGAGTATAGTAGAAATCGAAGGGTGCAGAGTTAATAAAGTATCTGAATATATTAAAACAGAGCCTTATGGTGGTGTTGAGCAGGATGATTTCTTAAATGGAGCGCTGCAAGTTGATACGCTACTATCTCCTAAAGAGCTCCTTAGCGAGCTACAGCGAATTGAACTTGAGGCACATCGCGAGAGGAAGGTGCACTGGGGGCCAAGGACACTGGATCTCGATATCATCATGTATGATGACTATATAGTGGAGGAAGAGAACCTTACTATTCCTCATATCGAGATGCATAAGCGAGATTTTGTGCTAGTTCCATTATCTCAGATTGCACCTCATCTCCGCCATCCTGCACTTAACAAGACAGTAATGCAGCTACTTGAAGAGCTTAAAGGATAAAAGCTAAGCTAATTAAATATTTTTCACATATTCTAAGAAAGTCGGTGTTATACTCATGGACTTTCTTTTTTTATTTCAATATATTTAAAATATAAGAGAGTATCTTGTAACGTTTTAGATTAAGCAGAGTCATATATATAGAAACGCAAATACTAAAGGAGGATATGATGGATTTAGACCAGCTATATCGTGAATATTTCACCTCGGTCTATAGATACATTTTCTCTATGTGTAAAGACTCCTTGCTTGCCGAAGAGATTACACAGGAGACGTTCTTTAGAGCGCTCAAAAAACTTGATTCATTCCGCGGAGAAGCGAGTGCCAGGGTGTGGCTTTGTCAAATTGCTAAGAATATCTATTTCTCTTATCTCAATAAGAATAATCGCCTCTGTGAGTTTAAATTCGATGAATCAGATAACCTTGTGGATGAAAGTGTTGAGAGCGCTATCCTAAGCAAGGAACAGTCAGAGGAATTAAGAGCCGCAATCCATGCTTTAGAGGAACCCTATAAAGAAGTTTTTATGCTTAGAGTTTATGCCGACTTATCATTTAGTGACATAGGGACACTGTTTGGTAAATCTGATGGATGGGCGCGCGTTACTTACCACAGAAGTCGTTTAAAGATAATGGATAGTTTGGAGGTCTTAAAATGAAGATAAGCTGTGACGTGATTAGAGACTTTACTGCCTTTATATGTCGAAGATATGCTGTCTAATGATAGCAAGAATATAGTTGATGAACATATAGAACAATGTGAAAGCTGTAGGGATGAGCTAAAAAAACTATCAGGAGATGAAGTACATAGCTGTGCAGTTAACCAAATTGAAAATAAAAGTATCTATGATTCCCTTAATAAAATACGGAAGAGGATAAGCTTTAAGATACAGATAACAGTTTTGATATCGGTCATATTTACAGCGATCGTAGCTGTAGGTGCTTGGGATTACTACGATAATCACAGGATTTATATGCCATACAAAGAGGCGAAAATAAAGTGGGTAAAAGATAGTATGCAAACTAGTGAGAAGTATCGAGACGTTAATCAGGTAATCTCAACTGACGGAAAATCACTAATTATAGTTTTGAATCGAACACATAGAACTAGTAACGATAGCAGTTATTCTGACCGAGTAATTTGGAAAGGACCAAATCGGGAATATTCGTATGAAGATAAGAATGGTGAAGAAAAGTTAGCTAATATAGAGGAAGTTTATTATATGTCATCAGATGCATGGGAGAGGTATAAGGAAAGAGAGGTTCTTATTTACAACATACCACAAGATGAATTTAATCTTGAAAAATATAAAAGGGAGTTTAATGTAGTTAAACGTAAATCGAAGCTGATATGGACTAAAAGTAATGGGTTTATAGGCTAGTAGTTCATAACATAACAGTTATGATACTTATGTGTATATATCAATTATACAAATGAATCCTCCTATTGTAATATCTAGTTGTAAGCAGTGTTTTGTTTTTAACAAGTGCTTATAAATGGATGATTTATGGTAAATGTTGGGGGATTGAGTATGAAAATTTTAGGAATTTCTCTAGGAACAAAGAACGGTAATAATGACACTATGTGTCGCGTTGCACTTGAAGAGGCAAAGGAGATGGGGTGCGATATAGAGTTTATCCATCTATTTGACTGGGACATCAAGCCATGTACTGGATGTGTCGCTTGTTCACGAGCTCTCGTAATGGGCAAGGGGATGGTCTGTTTGCAGAAGGACGACTTTGCAGCGCTATATGAGAAGATGACCGATTCAGACGGAATACTAGTTGTAGACCCAATATTTGAGTCAGGTGGTACAGGTATGTTCCATAACCTAATGGATAGAATGGGACCTGGTCATGATACTGGTTTAATGCTCGGATGTCAGGCTAAGATGATGGAACAGGGCAAGGAGCCACTGCCAATGAAGTATTTTAAGCAGAGAGCGATTTCATTCCTCGGAATCGGCGGATCTGACTGGGCTGTGCGTACTGAGACTGATCACGCAATGCTGGCTATGAGCCCTGGCTGGAAGGTTGTGGATAACGATTACTTCTCTTGGTCAAAGGATGTTCTCATGCAGGATGACAAGGTTGCTCGCGTGAAGGAAATCGGAAGGAATCTGGTTGAAGCTGCGAAGGACATCGCGAGAGAAATCTCATGATTATGGATCCAGAAAAACGATAAGCTTGACTATTTTAAGGGACACAAGGGTGCATGTCCTCACTGTCATGGTAAACAACTTCTATATCCACCCAGATACCAACGAAGCTGAATGCGAGCTTTGCGGACTTAAGGGTGAGCTCGTTATGATGGACGGAGCATTACGACTCAAGTTCGATCCAGCTACACTTCATCATGCTCACGATATTCTATCTGGAAAAGCATTACATGGTCAGGATATCTTTGAGAACGAAGGTAGACTCATGAACCTGTTTAAGGATGAGACTTTCAAAGCGAGGAAGGCACATTATACAGCAGTTTGTGAGCCAACTCCATCGCCTTCAAAATAATAGCTGATAAAGGCGATATGCCAAGCCGTATAACCAACACAATATTCAGATAAGGGTGCCTATGGGTACCCTTATTATTTTGCATAAACTTCTAAATCTTAATATCAGCTTAAGCATTACAATATAGTAGTGATAGTGTATAATTTAGGGACGTGAATTTTGATAATATATATCTGCATATACAGGAGTAAAAGAGATTAATGAGTATTTTAACTGTTTCAAACGTTTCACATGGATTCGGTGATAGAGCAATTCTTGAGGATGTTTCATTTAGGCTTCTTCCAGGAGAGCATGTCGGTTTAATCGGTGCCAATGGTGAAGGAAAGTCTACTTTTATGAATATAATAACTGGCAGTTTACAGCCAGATGAGGGCAAGATTGAGTGGTCAAAGAATGTACGTGTTGGTTATCTTGATCAGCATTCTGTACTCAAGAAGGGCATGACGATTGAAAACGTTTTAGCTAGTGCTTTTGACTATCTATATGATATGGAATCACGTATCACCGAGCTGTATATGTCGATGGCTGATGTGGATGAAGAAACTATGAATTCTTATATGGAGGAAGCTGGCACACTTCAGGAACTCCTGACTGCGCATGATTTCTATATGATCGATGCCAAAGTGAGTGAGGTCGCACGTGCGCTAGGGTTAACTGATCTTGGGCTAGACCGCGATGTGTCAGAGCTTTCAGGCGGTCAGCGTACGAAGGTTCTTCTTGGTAAGCTTTTACTAGAGAAGCCTGAGATTTTACTTCTCGATGAGCCGACCAACTACCTCGACGAGGAACATATCGCCTGGCTGACTAGATACCTACAGGATTACGAAAACGCATTTATCCTAATCTCTCATGAGATTCCATTTCTAAATAGCGTAATCAATACAATTTATCACATGTATGAAAAGCAGCTTAACAGATACGTCGGCGACTACGATCATTTCCTTGAAGTCTTTGAGATGCAGAAGGCTCAGAGGGAGGCTGCATATAACAGGCAGCAACAGGAGATTGCAGAGCTTCAGGATTTCGTAAATAGAAATAAAGCCAGGGTTGCCACTAGAAATATGGCGATGTCACGTAAGAAGAAACTCGATAACATGGAGCTTATTGAGAAAATTGTCGAGAAGCCTAAGCCAGAGTTTCACTTTGAGTATTCCAAGGCGCCTGGAAAGTCTATTTTCACGACTAAGGATTTAGTTATCGGATATGATGAACCTTTATCCTCGCCGCTTAATATATCCCTCGAGAGGGGCAGCAGGGTGGTTCTCACAGGTGCTAATGGAATTGGCAAGACGACACTACTTAAGAGCCTACTCGGGCTTATCAGTCCTCTTTCTGGAACTTCGGAAAGGGGATTCGGACTTGAAATCGGCTATTTCGCACAGGAAGATGGAACTGATAATGACAATACCTGCATTGAGGCTGTGTGGAAAGAATTTCCTTCATACACACAAGCGGAAGTGCGTGCGGCTCTTGCAAAATGCGGTCTGATGACTAAGCATATCGAGAGCAAGGTAAAAGTGCTCTCAGGAGGAGAACAGGCAAAGGTTAGGCTGTGCAAAATTCTAAATCGACCTTCTAACTTGCTAGTGCTTGACGAGCCTACAAACCACTTAGATGTAGATGCAAAAGACGAGTTAAAGAGAGCACTTAACGAATATAAGGGTAGCATCCTGATGGTTTGTCACGATCCGTTCTTCTATGAGGATTTAGCTACAGAGGTATGGGACTGTACCGAGTGGACTACAAAAGTATTTTAAGAGAGGTGTAAAATGATAAAGATTTACGGTATGATTACTTGTCCAGATTGTTCTTATCTAATGGACCAAATCGCTGGTCTTAAAGATAAATATGAGTATGTAGAGATAGGTGAACACGTGCTCAAGATGAAGGAATTTCTTAGACTGCGAGATTCAGATGAAAATGTAGAAATCTTTAAAGACATAAAAGCCACGGGAGGCGTTGGCATTCCTTGCTTTGTATTAGAAAATGGACGTATATCTCTTGATCCAAGTGATGCAGGGCTTGAAGCAAATCCGAGATAAGATATGGCATAATAGCTCTCGCAAAATATGAAATTTTAGACTGTTTGTGATATATTATTAGTATACTTATAGCTTATTGACAGCTTTTCAAGGAGATTTACATGAATTCATTTATAACCAAATTGCCGGGACTAATCGTATGCCTTGCGATTGCCATACCTGCCTGGCTACTTGGTAAATTCGTACCGGTTGTTGGCGGACCGGTTTTTTCAATTCTTTTAGGTATGGTTATTACACTTTTTTGGACTGATAAAGGCAGATTTGGGAAGGGGATAAAGTTTACTTCAAAGTATATCCTGCAAATGGCAGTTGTGTTATTAGGGTTTGGACTTAATTTAGGGGTCATACTCGATACTGGTGCCCAGTCACTACCGATTATTGTATGCACAATTTCGACATCCCTTGTACTAGCATACATGATGCATAAAAGATTATGAAGGTAGATGTAAATTCAGCTACACTTGTAGGAGTCGGTTCATCTATATGTGGAGGATCTGCAATTGCAGCAACAGCGCCTGTAATTGATGCTACTGATGATGAGGTAGCGCAGTCAATCTCGGTTATATTCTTCTTTAATGTTATTGCAGCGCTGATATTTCCAATATTTGGACATATGATTGGAATGAGCACGACTAGCGGGGATGCATTTGGAATTTTTGCTGGAACTGCTGTAAATGACACATCTTCGGTTACAGCAGCTGCGTCTACGTGGGACAGTATGTGGCACCTTGGAACGCAGTCGCTCGATAAAGCCGTAACAGTTAAGCTCACTAGAACACTAGCGATAATTCCAATTACACTAGTACTTGCAGTATATACAGCGAAAAAGAAAAGTAACACTTGTGGCAAAGCCGAAAGTGAAAATTCATTTAGCCTAAAGCGCGCATTTCCGATGTTTGTACTTTACTTTATAGTTGCTTCCTTGATAACGACTATAGTTGTATCAGCTGGAGTAGATGCAAGGGTTTTCGAACCACTTAAGACACTCAGCAAATTTCTTATAGTCATGGCCATGGGAGCAATAGGTCTAAATAGCAACGTAGTGAAGCTTATAAAGACAGGAGGAAAACCGCTTGTTCTTGGGGCAATCTGCTGGGCAGGCATTACGATAGTGAGTCTTATTCTTCAGCATGTATTGGGACTCTGGTAGAGATATTTAGATATTTTTCATAAGTATGCCATATACAAATTTCAAATCATAATGATTGACGATAGCCTGAACGTTAACAGGGAGTTATACCCTTTGTTGACTGCGCAGGCTTTTTATATACAGTAAATAACAATAATCTGGTATGTGTCATAAAATGGACTGGATAATAATATTGTAATATTTAGTTAAATTGTTGAAAAATTGTAATAAATTTAAATAAATTATGTGTAGATTTTTTACTGATATGGTGTTAAAATTTTTCATGGGTTAGTTTAAGTGAACTAACTTGATTTTCTTTTATTAACCCAGCAGTATTATTTAACACGCTTTTGCATTGCATGTATTTATTCATTAAGGAGGAATAAGTAGATGAAGAAAAATTGGTCGAAGAAGCTTCTTACCGCAGCCTTAACGTCCAGTATGTTGTTCAGCATGGGTGCCGCTAACTCTTTCGCGGTTACAGGTGACCAGGTTGCTAAGGACAAAGTATATACGGGCTCCGGTAGAGTAACTGAGGATCCGCATTCTATATGGAGTGGTTACGATATCAGTCTTAAGATGGAAGTAAAAGGATGGAGTTATTAAGTCTATAGAGTGCACTCCTGCTGCAAATATGGATCGAATGAACAGGGGATATGTTGATTTAACTAGAATGCAGCTAGGTACACTTGTTGGTAAGCCAGCTACGTTAAGTTCTGTTAACGGGTTAGTTGATTCTAATACTGGTGCGACATATTCACTCAAGGGAGCGAAGAGAATCGCTGTTAAGATGATGCAGGATGCCGAAGCTAAGGAGAGCGGAACCACACCTGTAAATCCTGGTAACAACGAGAATCCAAACCCTAATCCAAATCCTGGAAATAATAACCCAACACCAGGAAATAACACAGATCCAAAGACAGGAATTGATGCCATAGCCGATAATGATTATATATACGGCAAGATCAACCTAGCATATGCTGATTTCTACTATGGTGAGCTTAACAACCTTAGGAATGGAATTCAGAGTATGGATTTGAATGCTGAAGACAAGGCAGCAAGCATGAGAGCTGCAGGGCAGTACGATGCAGTAACAAGTGCTACTAAGGTTAAATCAAAGAGATTCCCAACTACTTACTTTGAGGAAAAGGAAAACGGCGTTGAAATCCTTGGCATAAAGGATGCTAATGTTGCAATCAGAAAGAGTCTATATGTTGAGGCGATGAAGGCAATCAAAGAAGGCAAGTCTTCCAACAACCCTCTACTAAACCTTGTCAAGAATTTCAAGGCAAATGAAGATCCTGCAGCTGCTTCCTATGAGTATAAGGTTCTTAATGGTGATGGAACACTATCAGCTACAACCACACAGGAAGTGCTCGATCCTGATGCAAAGGTAACAGTTGAGACTGGAAGCGCTTGGGGTCACTATCTAGTAAACGTTGATTCCAAAAAGATTCCTAAGGTTGATGAAATCGAAGGAATTATCGTTAAGACTAGTGATGGCAAGCAGTATGGTATGGAGCATCTTGAAAACATCTGGCTTCGTCCAAATGAATTCTCGTTCGCTGTAAAGAAGGATTTCGTAGAACCACACGGTAACACAGTTGATTATAAGCGTCACGAGGATCTACAGGGTAAGAGAATCACTCAGATTCGCTACCTAGTAAGAGATAAAGCTGATCTTGTTATCAACACTAATGTACTTTGCAAGACACTTCTAGACGAAAAGTATGGAGCTACTATAAATGATGCTGAGTTTAAGGACGGTGTTACTGTAACATCTGATGTTAAGACTCCTGCTGGAAGCAACTACAAGCTAGCAGCTATTTATAAGGGTAGGAATACTCTTGAGCAGGGCAAAGACTACACAGTATCTGGTAACAAGATATCCATCAAGGAAACAGACAAAACTGGAATGGGCACATATACAGTTGTTTATGAAGATGACAACTTTGCTGATATCGAAACATCTTTCAATTTGAGATCTAAGTACCATGATGGTGAAGTTAAGCTAGTAGATAATAAACTAACTCTTCCAGAAGGACTTTCACAGGAAGACTATGCATCATCAATCAGTACAGTTCTTATTGATGGAAAGAGAGTTAGAGGCCGTGATTTAATGAAGGCTATCTTTAATGCAGATGGCACAGTTAATTTTGATGGTAAGCTAAAGGGCAAGACGGTTCTGAGACTCCAATCTTCAATAAAGGTGCAGCTGGTATCTATACTATCGAACTCAAATCAGATAGACATCCTAGCGTAAAGGAAATGATCGTTGCTCCTGGAACCAAGGATATTGAGGTTAAAAAGCTTGATTCTGAACATGCTATTAAGAAAATCTTCCTCGGTTACAATGTTGCTGGATATAATCTAAAGTGATTATGATTATGAGGCATATGATATTTCTCTAAGAGATGGTTCAGATAACAAGGTTCAGCCAGAGGCTGGTAAGAAGGTTAAGGTTCAGCTTGAGCTTAAGAAGGTAGATCCTGAAAAGCTTGTTATCCTCCACGATAAGGGAAATAAGCAGCTTGAGGAAATCAAGGACTTCAAGATTATCGATGGAAAGAAGATTGAGTTTGAAGCTGATCATTTCTCGAACTTCTTCTTTGCAAATAAGAAGCCAGCAAGCTCATCAGCAATTAATAATGCTTCTGCTCATAGGTCAAATCAAGGCCATGTTGCAAAGACTACAAAGCATGGAAAGTCAACTGGCAGAGTAGTTAAGACTGGTGATTCAAGCTCAGTAATTTTATACTCACTAAGTATGCTTGTTGCTACAATGCTCGCTGCTGTTACAGTTTATACTAGAAGAAAGAGCAACGAGAAGTAGAGAATACGCTACTAACACTCAAAGTAAATTATAGATGATATGTTTAACTATATCATCTAAACTAAAACAATCCTGGTCATACAGTAATCTGTAGACCAGGATTGTTGTTTGTTCAACTTAATTTTAAATCTAATAGTCGTATCGTTTACGCATTAATGATAAGGAAACGACTGAAATTATAAATGCTACGATCTCTGAAAGTGGATTTGACCACCAGATACCTTCAATCCCCATTATCACAGGTAAGAAAATCACAAACGAAAGTTTAAATACGAAAGTTCTAAGGAACGATATTATCGCTGAGAGCCATCCGTTACTAAGTGCAGTAAAGAACGACGAAGAAACACATTAATGCCAAGGATTACAAAGCATATCGTGGTAATTCTCATAGCATGAACAGTCATATCCGTTAGCGTAACATCGTAACCGACAAATAAGCTTGAAAGGGGTCTAGCAAATACCTCTCCGACGATCAGCATTACGAATCCTGTGAACGTTAATAGCTTGAAGCTCTTATTAAGTATATTTCGTAATTCACTTGGATTTTTAGCACCATAATGATAACCAATGATAGGAGCACACCCCATAGAGTAACCGATGTAAATCGCTGCAAATATAAATAACACGTACATTAGAACGCCATAAGCAGCAACACCATCAGAGCCTACGTATTTAATAAGCTGTACATTATAAAACATACTTACAAATGAAGAAGTGATGCTCGTAACCATTTCCGAAATTCCGTTGCCACAAGCTTTGAGGAGAGGCTTAATTTCAAGTTTGCATCTTACGAGACTCAAAAGACTGGAGTTAGGTCTGATGAAGTAAATTATAGGGATGATCGCACCTACAGCTTCGCTAATGCCTGTAGCAATAGCAGCACCTGCAACGCCCCATTTAAACACATATATAAATAGTGCGTCCAGTGCGATGTTCGAGAGTCCCGCGATTACAGTACATAGAAGTCCAAGGTGAGGCTTTTCAGCAACGATTAGGAAATCCTGAAAGCAGTTCTGCAGCATGAAGAATACATTAAAGTACATGCTTATTCTTCCATATGTAACGCAGTCGTTTATCATACTTGAGTCAGCACCGAGTGCTAAACATATATTCTCCATAAAGATATACGCTAAGATGCATATAAAAATTCCGGCTATCGTGGTAGCGCCTATAAGCATAGAGAAATATTGATTTGCGCGGTCGCTTCGCTGTTCTCCGAGAGTCTTAGCTACAAGTGCCGCTCCACCAGTGCCAATCATGAATCCTATGGCACCTACAATCATCTCTACTGGCATGACGAGATTTATAGAAGCGAAAGCTGTCTTTCCTACAACATTGGACACAAAAAGACCATCTACTATTCCATAAACTGAAGTGAATACCATCATACCTATAGAAGGAAGGACGAATCTTATCAGCTTAAAATAAGTGAAATGGTCTGATAATTGAATTTTATTACTTTTAATCTTAGTCTCCATACATTTATTTACATGAGTGTTAATAAATGTAAATACATGCACTCGCTAATCAGCTACATTCCCTATGGCACATGAACCGAGAAGCGACATATGAAGAAATAGGGATTATTACAACCGTTCCTATTGCGCTAATCATTATTGCAATGAGTTCCTGAGTAAAATCTTTAGAGTTAATCAATGTGCTCCATGAGTAAAATTTTAGGAAACTAATGCACATAATCATGAACTCTCCTGCAAATATAAAAGAATAGTGTATTAACGTTAGAGCTTAGTATCTTGCAACCGATGTTCATGCCTGACTCAATGATTTCTGAACGGTTTGCATTCGGATTATGCCTTATAATCTCATAAGTCCCTGAACATATTGCTACGGCAGTATCTATCAATCCACCAATAAGAATAACTATAAAGACTGCTACCTGAACTAATCTCATATTAATTCCGATGTCTTCCTCGTATCCATTTGAAGGTTGTATTTTGACATCACCGACTATTCCAAAACCCTGAAGATGAGCATGCGTTATGATAAAAGCTATAAAAAATGAGGACAGAACAAGAACTATAACAACTGAAATAAATGCAGACACTGTCTTGATATTGTTCTCATTCTGGTAAAAAACTGTCGTAGCCGTAATTAGAATAGCAGCGATGGCCGTTGTAAACACGATGTTGAATCCAAGATAGATGAGCTCTATGAGCACGGCGAATATTGTTACATTAATTGCAGTTGTCATAAGTGATTTGGCAGTGCGATCACCTCCTGCAAGTAGAGAGAGGAGTACGAATACAATGATAAGAACTTTAATCATGTTTAAGCTCCTTTCTAGCTACAAGAGAGGTGACGAACGTTGAGACGAGTATGGCAACAACTATAGAGAGCATTCCGGTAAGTGAACGAACTATATAAAAATATGCGTCGTGGCTTACTACCGTTCTAAAACCTATTTCATTGGACATTGAAATCAAGAATATCGGAAGGGTAGAGGCGATATTCGTTAGAAGAACGACACTTATCATGGTTCCATTTATATCATCTGCAACCTCTCGCACTGACTTAAGAAGCGATTTATTACTGATGTTAGGCGTCCGTCTCGATGAGCTCCATGCAAGCTGCTGTAATGGTAACTGATACATCAATTACAGCACCTAGACAACCGATTATTATCTGAGCGAGGAAAAAATGATTTGCATCTGTAGTTGTGAATGGCTCAGGCAAGAAGTGAAGAAAATCATAATCAATATCGGTATTCCATATCAGAAGCATGACAAGACTAGAGAGTAGCAGGGTAGTTAGTAATGCTGCAGCGAAAGGAAAGCATCATCCTATGAGACAATCCGTCTACCACAAGTAGTACGAAGAATGTAAATATCACAGTACCTGCAATTGTCATATAGAGAATATCGACACCGCGCATACTCATATAAATAATAAAACCAAAAAGCGCTATGTTACCGAGGATACATATTGATGTGTAAGCACCTCTTTTTCCGCCAACTGTGATCAGAGCAGAAAGCAAGATTAAGAATATAGCCGCAACCCAGTAGTCTCTTTTAACTCCTGTTATACCTGTGTATTCATCATTAAGAAATACGTAGTCGTGCTTAAAGTATCTCTCGTCGTAAACCTGCGATTTATCGTACTTATTTTTTACATAGACAGTCTTTCCTTTATCACTGCCATTTTCAAGGCGCAGTTCAATAGACTGCTTATTACCATTGTTGTGGACAGCAAGGACTTTTGCGACTGGAGATTTATACATCCAGGAATTATTAACGACAAACATAAATAAAATGACCGAACCCACCATCGAGATAGTCATTCTTAGCAAATACTTATTCTTCATACGTTAATTATAGCGCACCATCAATGCATCTGGTAGAGTTCACTTGTTGTTTGCTTGAGTCAAATGTGAAAATACATTTAATTTTATTCAAAAATTCACTAAAATGATATTCAAAAACAAAACTAGTTTGATACAATGTAAATATCATGATTAAGCATAACTATATAGAAAAAGGTGAAGGTGAAGTGCTGATTATGCTCCATGGAAATGGTTTAGATAGCAGCTACTTTTATCACCAGATTAACTATTTTTCAACTAAATATAGGGTTATAGCTGTTGATTCGAGAGGTCACGGGAGGACTCCGCGTGGTGATAAGCCTCTCACAATTTTGCAGTTCTCTGAAGATCTAAGAATCTTTATGGATATGCATGATATTAAGAAAGCACATATCCTTGGTTTCTCAGATGGAGCAAATGTCGCAATTCGTTTCGCTATAGATCATCCAGAACGTGTTGATAAGCTCATACTTAACGGAGCGAATATCAAGTATAGGGCACTTAGATTTACTGTTCGTATTGGAATTGAACTGCTCGAGCTCATCAATGCTACATTTAGCGTGAGCCTTGAAAAGAGGAGGCTTAGAGCTGAGAGGCTTGAACTAATGAAGAATGAACCGGTAGTAAGTGCCGATGAGCTGAAGGGGATAAAGTCTAAAACGCTTGTTATTGCTGGCACATTTGACTTAATGTATGGAAGTCATACAAAGTTTATTGCTGAGCACATACCCGATGCACAGCTTGAATTTATTCCTGGAAAACATACTGTTGCGCGCTGGAACTATAAGAAATTTAATAGCTCTTTAAGTGATTTTTTATCAAAAGATACTACGTTAAAAGATAAAACGAACCATTTATATGATAAATTAGTATAGAAGAGGTTAGTGTTAACATAAGTATGGTTGCACATTGGATGTTATAAGCGGGAGGATATTATGTTCAATAAGAAAAATATTATTATCATATCGGTACTGCTTGCAATATCCGCTTGTATATATGGAATGCAGATTCTCATATTTAAGGATGTGAGAAATACAGAGTTCTATATATTTCAAGATATGGCATTCATACCTATAAGTATTGCAATTACAACTGTTGTAGTCGGTGAGCTTCTCGATATCAATAATAAGCGTGACAGTCGTCAAAAGACGCGAATGTTAACGAGCACATTCTTTAGCGATATAGGTTTTGAGCTTATGAGTATGCTTGCTCTTGTATCCAATATAGATGAAGAACTACTTCACACAATAAATGCCACAGAGTTATCTGAATCGGATAAAATCACCGCCATCAAGAATAGTGGTCTTACGGTCAATGCTGATATGGGGATTTATACAATAATCAGCGATGTAATCATAGCATCAAAGACAGATATCTTGATTCTTTCTTCAAATCCTATGTTATATGACCACGAGTACTTCTCTGATCTGTTGTGGGAGCTTCTACACCTAATGGATGAATTTAGATTGCGAGGCGATTACGTTAAGCTCACGCCAAATGACTTGACGGAGCTGAATAGCGATTTTGCCCAGGTGCTAGAACTCCTTCTAATAAACTGGGTAGTAAATGCTAAGTATCTAAAAGAAACTTATCCTAATTTCTATAGAACAATAACGTCATTCTTAGACAATTAAATAATATACTGAGTAAATAATACAAAATCCACACGGTGCTGAATATTCCATAACCTTGGAATATCGCTTACGTGTGGATTTTTTAATGTTTAGATAAATCAAATGCTAGTTAAACAAAAAATATAGTAGTACAACGATTCCAAGCACTATTCTGTAGTAACCGAACACCTTGAAATCATGCTTTCTTGATATAGTTCATGAGCATTTTGATGATGAATAACGATACTACAAATGCTACTATCATTCCGACAAGCAGAAACTATCAGTTCGTTTCCTCCAAAATCGAATCCATATTTTAGAAGCTTTAGCAAGCTAGCTCCAAACATTACAGGAATTGCCATGAAGAATGTGAACTGAGCTGCAGTTTTACGGTTAACACCTATAACTAATGCACCGAGAATTGTAGATCCCGAGCGTGATGTACCAGGAAATACAGCTGCCACGAGTTGAAATAATCCGATGATAAACGCCTGCTTATAGGTCAGTTCATCCAGCGAATTAGTAGTAGGTTTAAGATGCTTGTTGCGGTTCTCAGCAATGATAAAGAGAACACCTATTAATATGAGCATGATTGCTACTACCTTGTAGTTATAAAAATGCTCTTCAATCTCATCATCCCACTTGAGACCGACGATTACAGCTGGTATACATGCCACGATAACTTTGAACCACATAGACCAAACATCCTTGCGGATATATTTCTTAGATTTGTCTGATGTAAAAGGCCATATGTCATTCCAAAATGTTATTACTACGGCTAGAATCGCCCCAAGCTGAATCACCACCAAGAACATACTCATGAAAATCCTTATTGACTTGCATAGGCCAAATCTCGTTAACAAGAATCATGTGACCAGTACTAGAAACTGGTAGCCATTCTGTAATGCCTTCAACAATACCAAAGAAAATCGCTTGCAAAATTACAGTCATTTTAAACTCCTTTTCTCAATAACCAATACATTATATCAAAAAATCTAGAGATTTGCTTAATTGATGTTAACGTTTGATGGGAAAAATTACAGTTAAAGTTGTTATAGCACAATTGCATTTTGTAATATTAATTAAAAATATTGGACTATAAAAGTAGACTTACAGTTATAATTTTAGTATAATTATTAAAAATTGATTCAGTATGTATAATTCATCGAAGAAGGAAGACGTAGAAGGAGAGATTGAATGAATTCTAGAGGACTAAAAAGAGTTATGGCTGTGCTATTTTCTTTTGTTCTGTTTATGGTAGCAGGAATTTCTGTCTATGCGGCAACAAATGAGACGCAACCAGCAACTAGATCTACAGCTGGAGTTGTAGCAACGGCGGGTAGCGGTGTAGCTAACGGCGTATCCCCTAGTGTAGCAAATGAAAAAATCGATATCCCTCTTAAGGTAGAATGGACAGGGTAGACGATAGAGTGCCAGTTGATGTTACACTGTGGGCTAACGGTGTTAGAAAGCAGACTGTTTATCTAGACTATCAGAAACACTGGGAGCATACCTTTAGAGATATGCCTAAGTATGATGAAAATGGTGATGAAATCAAATACACAGTAACTCAGCCTAATATCGTTACTTATGGAAGTTTTAAGTATAAGACCACCATTTCTGGTGATGCGACAAGTGGTTTTGTTATCAAGAATTTCTCATTAATCGACATAACTGTAGGTAAGTCGTGGAACATGGTACCTAATATTGTAATTCCCAGGTACACCAAGTCCTGCAGATCCGCCTAGTATGTTTTTCGTGACAAATGTTTTGGAGTGCCTTTGATGATGCTATGAGCTATTCCTGGATACAAGCGTTGCTGCTGATTCAAATACAGAAGATGAAAATTACGATGACCCAGGCAATTCTTATGATGATTCTGATAATTCTGATGATGGAGAGCAACCTGATGACAGAAGTAAATCAAAGGTTGCAGTTCCCGATTCTATCACTGTTAAGCTTTTAGCTGACGGCAGAGTAGTTGATACTATGTCAGCTAACAGAGGATATGGATTGGACTGGTAAATTTGAAAATCTTCCAAGGTATGATGAGAGAGATAATCACGAGATACAATATACAATTGAGGAAACACCTGTACTCGGCTATAAGACAGAATATCTTCATACTAGTGTTATCGATGTAGTGATCAATAAATCCATAATAGACATTCCCGTAGAGAAGAAATGGGTAGGTAAGAAGAGCGGTCCAGTGGAAGTTAAGCTTTATAGGACATGCAAGGTTACAAAGTATGACTATAATCTTAACAAGAATGTAACAACTACTATAGACGAAGAAGTAGATTCTGCAGTGCTTAACGATTCTAATAATTGGAAGCATACATTTAATGATATGTATGAATTCTATATAGAAGATGGCGAAAATCCAGTTATCTACAAATACTACGTGAAGGAAGTGAATGTTGCCGGATATGATACGGCTATTACTGGCGATCAGAATGAAGGATTCGTTATAACAAATACCTCAACTGATAAAATTTCCATTCCTGTAGAGAAGAAGTGGGTAGGTGAGGCTGCTGCTAGTACAAAGGTTAAACTATTCGCAGATGGTTCAGAAGTTGGTGAAACAGAGCTTAATGAAGCTAACAACTGGAAACATGTATTTGCAGGCCTACAGAAATACAATAATAGCAATCAAGAGATAAAATATACTGTAAAAGAAGTAGGAGAAGATGCAAATCTAATCAAGTTCGATGGTAAGTCATATACTGTTAGTTATAAGGGAAATGCTACGGACGGATTTACTGTTACCAATGAGAAAGAAAACCCTCCATCGACGACAACACCAACACCTAAAAAGCCTTCTGTTCCAAAGAAACATGTTTCACCTAGAACTGGTGATGATAGCCATCTAGCACTATATACATTGATGCTCGGGACAGCTACTTCGGCGCTTGGACTTCTATACTATAGACGTGGAAAAAAAGCTAATTAATTTACTTTTAAAACAACATCATTAATAATTGCCCTCATTGCTTAATTTGAGTGATGAGGGTATTATTGTGCCATAATCCTGTAATGAGATTCATAATCACGATAGATAAATCTATTATTGCAAATATTTAAAATTAAGTTAAAATATGCGAAGTAACAATTATTGTTACCATAATGTATAAAGAAGTTTTGGGATTAGCTAAGGCTCCCGCTCAAATAGGAGGTATCGCTATTTTTGAATTTATGAAAAGGAGCGACAGAGCTCTCAATATAACATCTGACAATTGTAAACCGAGAGACAGAGCTTATTTGCTTCAGTATGAAGAAGCTCTAAAAGGTGAAGCTCTCCGAGATCCTATCCTTGTTCATATCAAATCTAGAGATGGACTAGTGCTAAAGGGGAGGCTCTATAAGAAGCAAAAAAATAAGCCTAGAGCTGTTGTAATTGCTGTTCATGGCTTCCACAGCGGAGGTCTAAGGGATATGGGAAGATTCGCTGATATGTATTCAAGGAACGGATTTGATTATCTAATCATTTCTCAGAGGAGCCACTTTGATTCAGAAGGCGAATATCTAACTTTTGGTGCAAAGGAGTCGTTCGATATCCTTGATTGGGCCGATATTGTGCGCAAGATATATGCACCTGATATTCCTATAATTTTACATGGAGTATCAATGGGAGCGGCTACAGTTTTAATAGCTGCGGGCATACATGATAATCTTGTAGATAATAGCAAACCTAATATAATCTGCTGCATAGCAGATAGCCCATATGACGATATAATCGGCCAGATAGAGTATTTATTGGGAGAGAGGAGTAATATTACCAAAAAGATAGCTATAGGCCTATTTAAGGCAAATATGCGGCTTAGAGCAAAGGCTAATGCTAGTGATGCATCTCCGATTACATCTATGTCACATATAAAGCTCCCAATTATGTTTGTGCACGGTAAAGACGATAGATATGTACTGCCTGATAATTCGTTAAGATTATATGAAGTATGTAAGTCAGAGATTAAGGAGTTACTTATAGTAGAAGAAGCTGGACATGTGTGTTCGTATGTTGTACAGCCAGATGAATATGAGAAGACTTTCTCTTCATTTGTTGACAGCATTATAGAGTGACCACATGAAAGAATTTTATCAAATAGATTACCCAATTTGAGCCGCATAATTTGAGCGGCTTTTAGTTTTGTCATTTATAGTAGAAATTAAAGACCCTCCCAATAGGGGAGGGCTTTGAGACTTTGATCATATAATTTATTACCTCATTACGAGATTATAATCTTATTTCGCACCAAAGAAATCCTTGAACTGTCCATATACAATCATAGCCATGAAGAGAGGTCCAATCCATCTGATGCAGAAATTGTAGAATCCTCTAGTCTTGAATGTACGAGCTCCACCGTTCTCGATTTCTTCATCGAGGGAGTGAGGTACAACCCATCCAAGTAGGATAGCCATGATGAGACCTGTTAGTGGCATCAAGATACCTTCAGCTAGACAATCCCATACGCTGAGAACGTCTTTCTGACCGAATAGGTGGAACCAGTTCATCTTAGGGTTTCCGCCTAGGCTGTCAGCAGTTGTTAGGAAGTTTCCAACGAATGCTGCAAGTGCCATGATAATCGAAACCTTTAACTCTGCTTGCAGGCTTACCAGCCTTAACTCTGGAGTCGAGGATAGCAGAGATACCAGCTTCCATCATTCCGATTGAGGAAGATAGAGCTGCGAAGAATACTAGTAGCCAGAATGCTAGCTGGAAGAACTTTCCAGTAGTACCCATCGACTGGAATACAGTAGTCATCGAAACGAATAGTAGTCCAGGGCCACCGCTTGGCTTTAGACCAAATGCGAATACAGCTGGCATGATAGCCATTCCTGCGAGAACAGCTACTATGGAGTCACCTGCTGTGATGATAGCAGCGTTAGACTCGAGGTTTCTCCTTCTTACCGAGGTATGAACCGTAAGCGATGATACAGCCAGAAGCAAGTGACAGTGAGAAGAACATCTGTCCACCAGCAAGTCTTACTACTTCGAAGAAGTCAGTCTTCCACATTGTTAAATCAGGGTAGAAGAGGAACTTAAGTCCAGGACCAGCCCCAGGAAGTGTGCAAGATCTGATAACTACAGCTATTAGTAGGAAGAATAGTGCAGGCATAGCGATTTTACAGAACTTCTCGATACCTCCTGATACTCCTCCGAAATACGATTACCATAGTGAGTAGAAGGAATCCAGTCATCCATGCTACAGAGTTTCCAACGTTTCCGATCATGCCACCGAATAGAGCACCAGGATCTCCAGTGTTGAGAACTGAATTCTTCATGAATAGAGCCTGAATTGACTCAAATAAGTATTTAGTGATGTATCCACCAAATGTGCAGTAGAAGCAGATTAGGAACCAAGGAACGATAGTCTGAAGAACACCGTTGAACTTGAATCTGTGATCAGCTTCTTTGTATGCTTCGATAGCAGCCTTCTGAGTCTTACGTCCAAGAGCAATCTCGGATAGCATCAGAGGATATCCTACTACGATAGCAAGAATTGTGTAAATAATTAGGAATGCGAATCCGCCGCCAAGTCCTAGCTTATAAGGGAAGGACCATAGGTTACCAAGACCTACAGCGGAACCAAGTGCAGCCATCAAAAATCCAAAATTGGAATTAAATTGGCCTTTGTTGTTTTCCTGTTCCATGTTAAATAACCTCCATACATAGAATAATCAAAGTCCTATTACAAGTACAGTTTGATTATAGAATTGGTGTATTGTGTTGTCAATATGACTTCATCATCACAAATTCGACACTTTTTTACTTCGCGTGACAAAAGCCTTTTATTTCAACTAATGCAGAGATATTGATATAATTTTAATTATTAAAAAAATTTTTGTTATATCAATAAATAATTTTAGAAAAATAGCTAGAATTTAGAACAACATTATTAAAATAAAAGATGAGGATAAAGTGCTTCGATGTATAGAAAAAAACAGCCTCGCGGTGTTTGCGGAGCTGTTTTTACAAAGTAATTATTCAGTCATTATAAAATTTCAACAATTAATCGAGTCAAGCTTTATGCACCAGGGATGGTAGGTCCAGAATTAGTATTTGATGATGACTGGTTAGTGTCATCATCGGTATCATCATCCTCTTCATATTGATTCTGCTGAGGAGTAGGTTTAGGTTGCACATACGTTGAACGACCTTTTTCTGTACCCTTAGTGTAGTATTCGCTTCCTACCTTCACGACATCGTTTGGCATTGATTTATACTTGCCATTCTTAGCATTAGGCACCTGATTCATAATTCTGCCCCATAGTCTTGCGGCCATACCGGACATGGATGATAGCTTGATATTAACGTCAGTACCAATCCATAGTGAAGCAGCGTAATTAGGTGTAAATCCATCGAACCAAATATCGTAATTACTGTTTGTAGTACCGGTCTTACCTCCGGCCTGAACACCACTTATAGATGCTGCTCCAGCAATACCGTTTGATACTACGGTTCTAAGCATATCAGTCATGATGAAAGCAACTCCTTCGTCCATAACCTTCTTTTTCTTAGACTTACTCTTTAGCAGAACCTTACCGTGCCTATCTGTAACTTCAGTGTAAGCTATTGAGGACTGACGCACACCACCGTTAGGGAAGGTTGCATAAGCCTGAGCCATCTCGAGAGGAATTACACCATTTGTAAGACCACCGAGGGCAAGAGCTGCTGAATTCATATCGCTAGTATCGCCTTTAGTAACAATTGTGGTTAATCCAAACTTCTTTAGCATGTCTGCAGAATATTCATTTCCAACCTGAAGCTGAATCTTGACAGCAATAGTGTTGATGGATTGCTGCAATCCTTTACGCATGGTAACTGGACCGGTGAAGCTGTTACTTGCATTTTTAGGCCATACTTTTCCGTTAAATGTCATCTGCTCATCGACAATAGTAGATGAGGCAGTTAAATAGCTACCGTAGCTCTTAACTCCTTGCTTATCATGCTTGTAATCGACAAACGGCCATGTTTCACCTTTCTCTGCATAGTCAAAACTCTTCTGGAGTGCTGCACCGTATACAGAGAGTGGCTTTATTGATGAACCAGCCTGCCTTGGGTTAAGTGCACGGTTATACAGTCTGCTGCCGGATTGACCACGACCACCGACCATCGCCTTTATCTTGCCACTTCCAACTTCTACTACAACCATTGCAGCTTGTGGCTGAATGGTCTTTTCATTTAAAGAGTATGCGTCTGGTTTAATGATCAATGTGTTTCCAGACTTTACCATAGCCTTAGGGAAGTCCTTGAAATAACTCTTATCAATAACCAGATTGTCGTCGCTATCTAGTTTCTTATACTTGCTTGGCACATTTATAAATCCACCTGAATATATGTAGAATGTACCGTTTTCTTGAACATATTGTTTTTTGAACTCAAGGCTATAATTTACTTTTCCACCAGCCTTTGTAGTGAATATATTTAGCCTTTTGTTACGTTTAATAGTAACTGAACCATCTTTATTAATAGTTACTTCGTCACTCTTTAGCGTGAAGTCACCGTCAGAGTTAAAGCTATCGTTATAGTCATATAATAATATAGTTCCGTTGGCACCTATCACATTGCCAGAAGAATCCTTGCGTATACTTACTAGGGAAGGGAAGTTAGATCCTGTTTCGAATTCCTTTGTTATTACACTTTGTGCTGTAGAATCCATAGTGGAGTGTATCTGCAGTCCTCCGGTGTAGATCATTCTTTCAGCTTCTTCTGGTGAAATATTGTACTTCTTCTGTAAGTCGTGAGATACTTCATCAATTACATATTCATTGAAATATGAATTCACACTCTTGTTACTTTTAACAGATGGGTTGATGAAGTTGATTAAGTCTTTATTATAAGCTGCTTTAAATTCTTTATCTGTTATATAGCCTTGTTCGTGCATCAGCTTAAGGGCAGTATCACGGCGATTCTTAGATGTGTCATTAGCTATATAAGTATCTGGGTCACGGAGGATTATATTGGTATTTCCTTCGGTTACAGAGTCTTTACCAACAAGCTTAACTAGCGCATAAGTATCAGGCGCCTGAGGAAGGGCAGCAAGCGCTGCACACTCATCGAGAGTTAAGTCTTTAGGATCCTTCGAGAAAGTAAGCATGCGATGCTGAATATACACCATAACTTCCAAAACCTAGGTAAATTGTATTAAGGTACGCTTCGATGATTTGCTTCTTTGATAAAGAACGTTCAATCTGACTAGCATAGTACATCTCGAGGATTTTACGCTTAATGCTTCGCTGACTCTTGATCTTTGGAAGATATACATTACGTGCGAGTTGCTGCGTTATAGTACTTGTTCCACTAATATGACCAGAGCCTGTAAAAGACTGAACTACGGCTCCCGCCATTCTCGTCCAGTTGAACCCGTGGTGCTTCCAGAAAGTCTTATCCTCTAGTGCTACAAAGGCATTGATCATATTCTTTGGCATATCTTTATAAGATATGAGCTGTCTGTCCTGATTGTAGAAAACAGTTGAAACCTTTTTGTCTTGATCATCGTAAATTACCGAGCTTTGAGCTACCGAATCATAGATATTCTCTGGGTCTATCTTAGGAGCAGTGCTGATTACAACGAATGTGTAAAGGATTGCAATCACAAATAAGATAGCAAATAAAATGATAAGATCCCTTACAATTTTTCCTTTACTTATAACCTTCGGTGTATTTTTTGCTTTTTTCCCATTGACAACTACAGATGCACCGAGACTTCTGTTATAGTAGGGATTTTCCTTAAGAAACAGCCTATCTTTGAGAGGCTCACCATTTCCCTTAAGTAATCGTGCAAGAAAAGAGCCTCTGTTGTTTTTAGAGCCTTTAGTGTTAGCTTTATTTTTTTTGTTTCTTTTGCTGCCTTTATTAGACGATTTATCTCCAGCATTAGCAGATGCCTGTGGTGAATCATCGCTATCAAGCGCTTCGAACTTAGATAGAAATTCATCTATTTCACGTTCGTTGTTAGAAATCTTGTCATTATCAGACTTCATTAGAAACCCTCCAATTATAAATAATAAATATAAAGCAGATTATTACATTATATAATTCATATCATTATATCACATATATTCGTATGAAAAAAATATTAATAGAAGCTTAAATTAAATTATTATGAAAAAAACGCCTCTATTCTATCTGATAGTCATCAAATAGAGCAGAAGCGTTAAAATATTTTTTTAAATAGAACAGCTTAAAAATCATATTCTATTTCACACTAAGCAAATGCATTTTAAAAATTTATTAGCCCAGATTTTGTATAAGAGTTTACATAATTGAGTATAGTATTAGTTACCTTTATACCAGCATCTGGATCATCATCATTTAGGTTAATATGAGTAATTTTAGCTTTGGACTGAACACTCTTAAGCAGTGACATAGTTGTAAACTTTTGATCCCTGTCAATTGGAATTGCGATTGTCTGCGCTGCTTTATCATTTACATTTGAGTAAATAGAGCTTAGAGCACTAGAAAGCTTCTGGTCTTTATTTTCATATGCATCATACAAGTCATAGGTCTTAATTTCTAAACCAGATAGTGATGCCGCCGATGCATTATCCTTCATTATTTGGTCACGATATGCATTGGTAACACCTGTCGTATTCATCTTAAGATGCATAGTATCACCTTCTATATATAGCTCTTCCATTGTATTTGTCGCATATACATCACCCTTTGAATACTTATGAGGAATCTTATCCTCGTCACCGAACCTATAATTGCTATTTTTATCTATATAGAGATAAGTTGTTAAATACTCAATCGTACTTTGAGATATTGCAGTGTCCGGTAACTTTGATTCATCTGTGATAACAGAATAGGTCATCTTAGCATCTGGTAAATACTTTTTGTTTGCCTTCATAAATTTCTCGACTTGGCCGTCAAAGTACTCCTTTGTATCATCTAGGTTGTATGAATCTACAAGAAGTGTAAACTCAAGCGAACTTGGATACATATTACCGTTATTTCCCACCTTCATATCAGCAATCTGGTATGATACAGATTTATTTTTATATTTAGATACTATGGAACTGAATACATCAAATACATCTGGTTGCTGTGAGATGTAGGAGCTAGGAACATCGGTTTTGATGCCAGTAATCTTAATTTTGATACCAGTATTCTGTGTTCTCGCTTCTGTAGTATATGGGATAGATATATCACTCATACCACTTGCGAATGAATTATTTGATATATATAGTTTCTTTCCGCCACTTACATATATGACATTGGAATTTGCAGGTATATATGATTTGTTTATATTCTTTGCTCCGACATGATTATTATTTTCGTTATTCATAAAGATTGCTATTACGCTGCCTCCATTTGTCTTGGATGTTGATACTTCGTGGAGAGTAGCAAGTGCATCAGCATCAATAGCAGCAGTCTTATAATTATAATCGGCGATAACAACAGTGGCAGGAGCCGTAACATCTGACGCTGTCTTGGTGATAATTATATTACCGTGTTCGTCGGTTATAAATAAGACCTTATCTTTAGCAGTTTCGCTTTCGATAAATTTCTGCAGGTCAGAATTAGATTTAAAATCTTTTGATTTTGCTAAAAGCTGCTCGCGAAAACTCATGTAGTTTTCCTTATTAACAAGTCGAGTCTTCGTCATTTTATAATATGCGATAATGCCGACAAATGCTAAAACAATTACGAGCACAATAGCTGTGGTTTTTTTATTAGAATTACGCATGGAAATCCTTTCAGTTTTTTATATCTTATATAGAGTTCATTATACAGAGTAAGTGTGAAGATTAGAACAAGAAAATCTACTATTATGATACTTAATTAATTTTCTAAATTAATCTTATAAGTGTAGATCAAAATAAAGTTGATTTTCGGTAATAGTATTGTTATAATTAAATGAATACAAAAATGATAACAAAACCCTTGCACCTAGTGCAATTGTTGTGTTATAATTTTCATCGCGTTACTAGTGAATGCAACTATATTAACTACAAGGAGGTGCGGCAAATGTCCAGAAAATGTGAAGTTTGCGGTAAGGGTCAGGCTTCGGGAAACGCTGTTTCTCATTCTAACAGACATTCGAAGAGAAAGTGGAATGCTAATATTCAGTCTGTAAGGATTAGCGAGAACGGTACGGTCAGAAAGGCAAACGTTTGCACGAGTTGCCTGAGATCTGGCAAAGTAGACCGTGCCATTTAGTCTATATACCCGATTTCTTGTCTTAAACGGCTAGCCGTTTAAGGCTTTTTTTTATTTTTGAATTAAAGCGATATATAATCGCTATTCATTAAATAATCGGATATAATCTTAAATATAGGTTCACGGAAGAAAGGATAGTTAATGCGATGTGGAGGATGTCATGCAGGTGCTTAATAAATCTCATTATGGAGCTATAAACATCACTAAACAAGTTATGAATAAACTTGTCCTTGATGAATTACTTAAATATGAAGATATTGTATTCCCATGCAGCCAGACAGGAAAACCCTTAAAAAAAGGATTCTTTTCCGGTATAAATGAACTGCTTTCTTCTATTGAGATTCACGAGGCAGCTAATGGGACTTACATAGTCTTCTATATTATAGTAAAGTTTGGTGAAAGTATTAATGAGATTAGCAATGCTATTTTTGATAGTATAGAGCGTGACTTCGAAATGTTTTCTCTCGTCAAACCTGTAGAGATAAAGGCCTGCATTAAGGGTGTACAAGCTGAGCATCTTACGAGAAGAGATGTTGAAGTGATTAGGACGAATGAATAGAGTATGAGATTAAGCGATAGTATAACTACAATTAAGGGTGTGGGTGCTAAAAAGCAAATACTGCTCGAGGCTATGGGAATATCCACTATATACGACTTACTTGAGCATAAGCCATTTAGATATCAGAACAGACTGAGTAGGGAGCCTTTTATGGATGTTCCTGAGGGTAAAGATGTTTTGATAGGTGGCATATTGATTAATAAAAGGCTTAGGTCTATAGGAAAAGGTCGAACAATGCTTGAATGTGCGCTACGAGATGAGAGCGGTATCTTTCACGCAATTTTTTTTAATATGCCGTTTCTTGAAAAGAATTTAAGATTGGGCACTGATTACACATTGTTTGGTAAGATGAAGTGGAGAAATGGGGCAAAGACTATTGTCAATCCCGAAATGTATCCTGCGGATAGTCCTCGTGACATTCGTGGCATAATTCCTGTCTATAGACGCACTGCAGGAATATCCTCTAATGAATTATCTAAACTGGTTCGAAGCATAGTGGACAAGCTAGATGAATCATGTGAGTGGCTGGGCGATGAGCTTATCGAGAAAAATAATCTTGCTCCCGAAGACTATGCATATAGGAATATTCATTTTCCAGAAAGTGGAGCAGCCTACAATAGGGCAAAGTTTAGATTAATATATGATAAACTACTGGCATTTCAATATTCCGTTCTGTATAACCGTCGAATTCTTGATGAAGAATGCGGAAACTCAAAGATTGCCCCAGTAGACATAGGCAAGTTCTTAGAGTCTCTTCCTTTTAGACTTACGTTAGGGCAGCAGAGTGCAATAGATGATATAGAACATGATTTAATGAACACAAGAGCCATGAACAGGCTCGTACAGGGCGATGTTGGCTGCGGAAACTGTCGTCGCTGAAACAGCTATCTTTCATGCTGTTAGTGCGGGGTGGCAGGCTGCGTTTATGGCGCCAACTGAAATTTTAGCTAGACAGCACTTTGCTAAGCTTAGTGTGGATTTTGCAAAGTTCGGAATGAGAATAGCGCTTCTTATCAGTGGACTTAAATCAGCTGAGAGAAGAGAAATTCTTTCAGGTATTTCTAACGGTGATATTGATATAATTGTAGGGACGCATGCTCTCATTCAGTCTGATGTAGAGTTTGCAAAGCTTGGTCTAGTTATAACCGATGAGCAACATAGATTTGGTGTTAACCAGCGAAAGATTTTGTCAGAAAAATCAGAAGCTGTTAATGTACTGGTAATGTCGGCAACTCCAATTCCTAGAACGCTCGCGGCTACAGTCTTTGGTGATATGGATTTTTCTGTAATAAAGAGTAAACCATCGAATCGCAAGGATATAATAACAAGATATGCTACCGAAAAATCTCGAGAACGTGTGTATGCAAATGTTTATAACGAGGTAAAGAGCGGTAATAGAGCGTATATTGTAGCACCGTCAATCGAGGATAATGAAGAAAACGATTTAATATCTGCGGAAAGCGCTGTATGAAGAACTGAAAATAAAATTCAAGGGTTTAAAAGTAGGGCTTATTCATGGAAAACTTGATAAATTAGAAAAAGAGCGAATAATGAATGAATTTGCTGATGGGTCTATCAATGTGCTCGTATCGACTGTTGTAATTGAAGTTGGTATAGATGTTCCTGAAGCAACTGTCATAGTAATTGAAAATGCAGAAAGATTCGGTTTAGCTCAGCTACATCAACTTAGGGGAAGAGTTGGAAGAAATGATTTGCAGTCATTTTGCTATCTAATTTGTTATAGTAATTCTGAGAATGCAATAGCACGAATGAATGCCATGGTAGAGATGAGAGATGGATTTGAGATTAGCGAAGAAGATTATAGGCTGCGTGGTGCAGGTGATTTGATGGGGACTATGCAGCACGGGTATTCTGGTAATAGTTTTTATGACTTATTTGGATATGATAAAATATTAAAACTTGCAACTTCTGACGCAGAACAGATCCTGTCTAAGGATCAAAGTGAGATTAAAGAGCTCGTAGACATAGAGCAACTACAACTTAGAACAAACAATATCATGATGCAAGATAATAGTAATATAATATAGTAGGAAATAGCAAAGGAGATATCAATGAGGATTAATTCCGGCAGGTTTAAATACAGAAAATTGGAGATTCCTGAGAGCGCTAGACCCACTACAGAGAAAGTTAGAGAAGCAGTCTTCAGCATGCTTATAGGCAAGGTAGAAGGTGCGACCGTGCTTGATTTGTTTGCGGGCTCGGGATCATTAGGACTCGAAGCTCTATCAAGAGGGGCTGAGTTCTGCGTTTTTAACGAAGGTGATAGAAAAAACTATAAGATTTTAAAAAATAATATTGCAAATTGTAAGGCTGAAGAAATTTCTTCAACATATAATAATGATTTTAGAAAAGCTCTTATACTTGCAAATAGAGAGTTTGATATAATATTTGTAGACCCTCCTTACCGTGAAGGGTATTATGGTGAAGTCTTTGAACTCGTTGAGGAATATGGGCTTTTGGCAGATGGTGGAGTAATCGTAGCTGAGCATTTAAACGATAATGAATTATCCGACAATATGCTTAGCTTCTCTAGAACTAAGCATAAAAGGTATGGAACTATAGGTGTAGACTTCTTCGAAAGAGCTTAAAGCCTTGCAAATACAATATCTGTTTGTTAAAATACGTTGAGAGATGGTGATAAATATGAAGAGAACTGCAATTTATGCGGGTTCTTTTGATCCGATAACCAATGGTCATTTGGATATAATTGAACGCGCAGCTAATATGTTCGATAGTTTGACTGTCGGCATAGCCGTTAACAGTTCTAAGACTCCGCTCTTTACTTTGGATGAACGCAAGAGGATAATTTCCAAGGTGACGGAACACATACCTAATATCGAAATCGATGTATTCGATGGACTGCTCGCAGAGTATGTTAACAAGCACGGTTTCGAGGCGGTTGTTAGGGGGCTTAGAGCAACTACTGATTTTGAATATGAAATTCAGATGGCGCAGATGAATGCTCGCTTATACACGGGTGGGACAGAGACTGTTTTCTTGATGACAGACCCTCGGTATTCGTTCATTAGTTCATCTCTCATCAAAGAAGTGGTATCTTATGGTGGCGATGTAGATGGGTTGCTACCAGACTATGCAAACGAAATGATTAAAACAAAAGTTGATAATCAATAAACTAGGAGGAAATCGTTATGAGCGACGCATCAATTAGAGTTATGACACTACTTGACGATCTCGAGGAAATTCTGGCTAATGCATCTAAGGTTCCTTTTTCTGAGAAGGCAATTGTAGATAGCGATGAAATTAGGAGTATTGTTGATGACATCAGACTCAGCATGCCTAAGGACATTCAGCAGGCAAAGTGGGTTAAGGACGAGCAGGACAGAATTCTTAACGAAGCAAGAAGCGAGTACGATAAGGTAATCATCGCGGCAAAAAAGCAGGCTGAATATCTTGTCGAGAATGATATTATCAAGAAGGAAGCTGAAAAGAGGGCAGATGCTCTTATTTCTGAGGCTGAAAATCATAGCAGATATATTAAGCTTCGTTCTTATGAGTATGTAGATAAGCTTCTTTTCGACATGCAGAATGATATTGCGAAGGTTGCTACGGAGTACATTCAGCCAATGAATGATTACTTCACTGACATGCTTGGCGAGATGAATGGAAGAGTAAATGGAAACCGTCAGGAAATGAAAGCGCTTGCTGAACGCATTCAGGGCGGAGCATCATATAGCGAAGGTCAGCAGACAGCTCCCGAAGTAGAAGAAGAGGAGCAATAATTACCCGATGAAAGTTTTGGGAATTGTTGCTGAATACAATCCTCTTCATAATGGACATTTGTATCACATCAATAAGGCAAAGCAAGAAACTGGTGCTGATGCAGTAATAGTCGCTTTAAGCGGAGATTATGTGCAGCGTGGTGAGCTTTGCTGTGGCTAACAAGTGGGTTAGAGCAGAGTCCGCAATTAAGAATGGAATAGACGCAGTGTTTGAGATACCTGTTTATGCTTGTCTCGGCAATGCGTCTGTTTATGCGTCTACGGCAATTAAACTTCTCTCTGCAACTGGTTTTATAGATGTTATATCATTTGGTAGTGAATCTGGGTAATCTAGAAAAATTGACAGAGATTGCCTCTAATCTGAATGACATAAGGATAGGCGAGAGGATTAATGAACTGTCAAAAGACGGACATAGTTATCCAAAGGCACGTTTAATTGCGTACGAGGAGCTATTTAGTGATAGTTCTAATGAAATTTTAAGTAGACCAAATGATACACTTGCACTTGAGTATATCAAAGCCAATGCAGCCATTAAAAACTCAAATATTGTTCTTCATACTGTAAAACGCGAGTCATCTGGGTATTCAGCAGCCTTTGACAATCGTATGAAATTTCAAAGTGCATCTGGAATCAGAAAAGCTTTTCGAAATGATATCGATGTATCTGATTTTATGCCGGAAGATTCACTGAATTACATGAATCATAAATCTGCTCCTATTCGAGATAGAATTGATGAAAATCTATTTAACTTAATGAGGTATGCTCTTTTAAATCTTTCGGCTGATGAAATTGATGAGTTTCCACAAGGTGGAGAAGGTATCGGAGCAAAGCTTCTGGATGCAATTAACAAATGCGAGTCGGTAGATGAACTTATTATGGCGGCAAAGAGCAAGAGGTATACATATACCCGCATTTCAAGGCTTTTGATGCAGATTGTACTAGGGATTAAGCGTGCCGAGTTTGATGGAATGGATCCAGGATACCTTAGGCTACTTGCTGCTAATGAGATGGGGAGAAAGCTTGTTAGAATGGCAAAGAACGAAGAGTTAAATATGCTGCCCATATTGACAAATATCAACAGGGAAGCTCAGAATCTACCAATATTTGCTAAGAATCAATTGCTTCTTGACATTAAGGCTGCGGATACTTACAATATTGTAGCAATGAATGATATGTACAAAGAATCGGATCGCGTAAAAAGTCCGATAATGCTTTAAATTTCATTGACATAGATAGATGTTACGTATATAATATTGACTTGTAATGCGTGAAACGTAATTTCAATATTTGAGATAATCACATTTGTAAGGAGGTGTCGACAATGGCAGTACCAAAGAGGAAAACATCGAAAGCAAAGACTGCTAGCAGAAAGGCTGCTAACATGAAGATGGGCGCTCCAGGACTTTCAACTTGTCCTCAGTGTCATGAGCCAAAGCTTCCACACAGAGTTTGCCCAACATGCGGATTTTATGATGGAAAAGACGTCGTAAATAACGCTGAATAGTTAAGACAAGCCCATGATCCGAGATATCTCGGGTCTTTTTCTTTTTTTGCAAATATACTTTACAAATAGTATAATTAAAAGAATATATAATGTATAAACACGAATTGGGGAATTATGGCAGAGGATAAGAAAAAACGTGGTCCAGGCAGACCGCCCGGAAGTAAGAATAAGTCAAAAAAATCTGCATCTACTTCTAATAATAAGAGAAGCAGCAGTAATGCGGAGAATGCTGAACAGAAGCAGATTCGTGAGATGCAGGAAAAAAGGAATTCACATAGAAAGCTTATTGATGAGATATGGGGAATTGCCATATTTGCAATAGGTGTTTTTTTGATATTTACGATGAAGAGTGATAGTACTGGAAGCTTTCGGTCACGGAATACATAACATTTTACGAGGTCTATTCGGCGGGATGTCTTATGTGCTTCCATATTTTTTGATATTGGTTGCAATTTGCTTATTCCTTCAGAAGTTACAGCATTTAAATGTTAGGACAGCATCATTAACTACGCTCATATATTTTATGATGTGTGCACTTAATGGATACAGATTTGTAGACTCTAATAACATCAAATTTGGATTTGGTGATATATTGATTTTTTATCGAGATGGCGTAAAAGGGTATAATGCCGGAGCTGTCGGGATGGAGTTAGCAAATGTTCTTGTTAAGCTTATCGGAAAACCAGGATTGATCATTCTCGGCTTAGCTTTGATTTTTATATCCGTGCTCTTAGTTGCTAATACCCCTATTTCTAAGCAAATACACGCATTTAGAGAAGCTAGAGAAGAGAAACGTCTAATTAGAGAATTTGAACGTTCAGGCGGGAGCATTGGACCGTCATCAAGTTTTGGAGTGAATAAAACAAATGATGTAGATGGTACTTCGAATAGAACTGATAAAAATGAACAAATGCAGTTCGGAGCGGACGAGCAAGTTGTCGTGAACTCGGATTTTACAGCCTCTTCAGCCGCAACTGATTATAGCCTCTCTGGAAATATGAGTCATGTTTCAAATGATGAATTGGAAGAAGAACCAACATCAGGTTTATTTGGTAGAATGCTTGCCAAACACCTTAATTCCAGAAAAGAAAGAGCTCAGGCAAATGATATCGGAGCTTCTAGAATACAACCTGCAAAAGAGAGCTCAAGCATAGGTGTTTCGCAGATTGGCGAAGCAAGTGGAAAGAAAACTGCCGCAGGATTTCCAGATGAGGATACTAGGAGAGAACTAGCGGATATGCTCGAGAATGGATCTGACTTTGGTGGAGATGAAAGTGGAGCCTATGAGGGGTATAGAGGGAAGAATGCGAGCGATATTGGTCGTGGCCTTGGTACTGGAGATGATTTATCATCTCGAGGGCAAGCTGGTTATGGGCTTGATGGTGCTATAGAATCATCATCTTCAGGATCGACTGGTCTTTGTGGATATGATGGAATAAGTGATGATAGAAGCATTTCTCCTAAGTCAGGATTAGGGCTTGATGATTCAAATGCAGGGAAAACTTCAAGGTCTAGAATTGCAACTTATCGTGGTCCAGGAACGGCTGAATTTGATGGATTAAAGGCCCAGGAATCCGCATTGAAATCCGGTCTTGGTACAAGTGCAGGAATAGGCGTGGCAACAGCTGCTGGAAATCTTGTATCTGGAAAATCTACAGAAGATGCCGTATATAATCAAAAAGAAGATACTAGACCGACTAAGGCTGACCATGACGAAATTGCAAAGCAGGTGGAAGAAGGTCAAGCAAAGAAGGAAAGCAAATATGTATTCCCTTCGGTAGATTTGCTAAATAGGCCTAAGCCTAATAACAATATGATGAGCGGCAATCAACTTGAAGAACGAGCTCGATTGTTAGAACAGACCTTGAATGATTTTAATGTAGAAGCGAAAGTCCTAAATGTTACACAAGGTGCGTCTGTAACGAGATATGAAGTTCAACCGGCTACAGGCGTTAAGGTTAGCAAGATTACAGGACTTGCTGATGATATTGCTCTTAATATGAGGGCAAAGAGCATTAGAATAGAGGCTCCAATCCCTGGTAAGGCGGCTGTTGGAATAGAAGTCGAGAACGAAAAAGCAGCACCTGTACTTATTAGAGAGCTAATCGAATCTAATGAGTTTAAGCATGCAAAGTCTAAGATAAGCTTCGTCGTGGGAAAGATGTTTCGGGAAGGAATGTCATTGCAGATCTTCACAGCATGCCTCACATGCTTATAGCAGGTGCAACTGGTTCTGGTAAGAGTGTGTGTATAAACACCATAATTACAAGTTTCCTTTACAAAGCTTCGCCAGATGAAGTTAAACTTGTACTTATCGACCCTAAGGTGGTTGAACTAGGGAGCTATAATGGAATACCGCACATGTTAATACCAGTTGTTACAGATCCCAAGAAAGCAGCTGCAGCTCTTAACTGGGCAGTAAACGAGATGCAACAACGATATAACAAATTTGCTGAGATTGGAGCTAAGGATCTCGCATCATATAATCATTCTGTTTCTAACTCTGGAGATACAGAAAAGGTTATGCCTCAGATTGTTATCGTCATAGATGAACTTGCAGACCTCATGATGGCGGCGTCATCTCAGGTTGAAGAAGCTATATGTAGACTAGCACAGAAGGCAAGAGCCGCTGGTATGCATCTTATAGTAGCTACGCAGAGACCATCTGTTGATGTTGTAACTGGTCTGATTAAAGCAAATATTCCTTCAAGGATTGCATTTAGTGTATCATCGCAGTTTGACTCACGTACGATTATCGACACTGCTGGAGCTGAAAAACTTCTCGGCAAGGGTGATATGCTCTTCTCACCAGTTGAAGCTAACAAGCCTATCAGAATTCAGGGTCCATACATATCAGAGACGGAGAGTGCTGCGGTAATTGACTTCGTAAAATCGCAAAGCGAAACGGAATACCGAGAAGATGTGATTCAGAGCATTGAAGTAACAGACAAGCCTGTTGCACAGGAGTCAGCAGAAGATGAACTAACTGAAGATGCAATAGAATTTATTTTAAAGCAAAAGCAAGCATCGGTTTCTATGCTACAGCGTAGATTTAGAATTGGATATAATCGTGCAGCTCGCATCATTGATGAGATAGAAGATATGGGCATAATTGGTCCGTCTGATGGTTCAAGACCTAGACAAGTGTTAATGACCGAGGAGGAGTATTATGGACCAGCTGATCAGACGACCTTTGATAGCGGAGCACAAAATGACGATTTGGAGCATGGAGACGATGAAGTGGTAAATAGTAACGGAGATTTTTAATGACAAATACGAACAAGACGTTCTATATTGATACCTTAGGGTGTGCGAAGAACGACTATGATTCGCAGGTTTTGGCAGCTGAACTCATGAGTAGAGGGTGTACGCTTTCAGATTCTCCAGAATCGGCGGATATTCTGATTGTAAATACTTGTGGTTTTATTGAATCGGCGAAGATTGAATCAATTGAGCATATATTCAGTATGGCAGCTATTAAAGGAGAGACTAAGAAGCTTGTAGTAACAGGCTGTCTCTCAGAGCGTTATCATGAAGATTTGGTAAAAGAGATTCCTGAGGTTGACATTTTTACAGGTGTTAATGACTACGACGAACTTCCTGAACTACTGCTATCAGCTGAAGAAGTGATGGCAGATAGTGTTAAGGGGAAGGTTGGTAGAGTTCTGCCATATAAAGAAAGGGTTCTTCCGAAGAATTCGTATTCTGGCGTTCTAAAAATTGCTGAAGGCTGTAATAACACATGTGCATTTTGCGCCATTCCAAAAATTCGCGGACCATACCGAAGTAAAAAAATTGAGGATGTAGTTCGAGAAGCGGAAGTTATGGCTGAGCAGGGAATTAAAGAACTAACTATCATAGCACAGGATACATCTTATTACGGTAAAGACCTTTATGGCAAAGCTATGTTGCCAAAACTCCTAGAAGAGCTATGTAATATTGATGGTATCAATTGGATTAGAATTATGTATGTTTACGATGATGGGATTACTGATGAGCTCATCGATACAATTGCTGCAAATGAAAAATATGCAATTACTTAGATATACCAATCCAACACATTTCAGATAACGTGCTTAGCCGAATGAGGAGAAATTCAACAGGAGATTCCATCAGGGATAAATTGAAAAAATTGCGCGATAATATCCCAGGGGTACATATCAGAACCACTTTGCTTGTAGGATTTCCGGGTGAGAGCGAAGAAGATTTTGATGAACTTGTAGAATTTGTAAAAGAGGCTAAGATCGATAGATTAGGTGTATTTGCATTTTCTGATGAAGAGGGCACTCTATCTCATAGACTCGATGGAAAGCTACAAGAAGAAGTAAAAGAAAATCGCAGAAATACTATAATGGAACTACAGGTTGGTATAAGTGAGGAACTCAATCGAAATAAAATTGGAAAGATTTTCGAGGTTATGGTCGATGAGGTTCAATCTGATGGTGAATACATAGGTAGAACAAGGTATGATGCACAAGAGATTGATAATGAGGTTACTTTCACTAGTAAGCTTGCTCATATGTCAGGGGATATTGTAAAGGTTAAGATTACAGAGGCTTATGAATATGATCTCATAGGTGAGGAGGTTTAGATGAATTTACCTAACAAACTTACAGTTGGCAGAATGATTGCTGTTCCATTTTTTGTCGCTGCATTTATGATGCAGTATTACATGATAGCATTCATTATATTTATTGCTGCTTCGTTTACTGATTTATTGGACGGGAAGATTGCTCGAGCAAGAGGCCTTGTTACTAACTTCGGGAAGATAATGGATCCCCTAGCGGATAAAATACTGGTATACTCAGCGCTTTGTCTTTTAATAGGTGAAGGAACGATTCCGGCATGGTCGCTTATTGTTATTTTGGCTAGAGAGTTTGCGGTAAGTGGAATGAGAACAGTTGCAGCCTCAGAAGGTCGAGTAGTTGCCGCTGGAATGAGCGGTAAGATTAAGACAGTCCTTCAGATGCTTGCAGTCCCTACACTGATTCTTGCGCTCACGTTTGATTCAGTATATGTGCTGATGACAATAGGTATGGCGCTTTTCTGGGCCTCTTTGGCAGCAACAATTTATTCGGGATGCGAGTATATAATCAAAAATAAAGATGTATTCTCAATGTAAATTTTGCATTTCAAATATATTGCAAAATGTCATTAGTATTAGTATCAAAATATAAATTTAATATATTAAACTTACTCGGGGTGCTCAGGTACGCCGAGTAATTGCGTAGAGGGGTAATAAGGGGTAATCAAGATGAACGTCTCGATAATAGCGGTTGGAACTGAATTACTTTTTGGTCAGACTGTAAATACAAATGCGACATATATTTCAAATCAATTGAACCTGATGGGGTTTAATGTCATGTATCACCATGTAGTTGGTGATAACTCTGGAAGGTTAAAAGCGTTAATTATTTCTACCTTTGTTGAAAGCGACATGATTATACTGACAGGTGGACTAGGACCAACTCAGGATGATCTTACCAAGGAAATAGTTGCAGAGGCTATGGGTGTAGATCTGTATTTTGATGAAAGATGCTATAGGGAAGTAAAGTCTTATTTTGATGATAGAAATCGAATTATGGCTGAAAATAATCGCAAGCAAGCATATATCCCTGTAGGCGCGGAAGTATTTCATAATGAAGCTGGAACAGCACCGGCTTTTGGCATTGAGAAGGATGGGAAATGTGCAATTTGTCTACCCGGTCCACCACGTGAGATGAAATGGTTATTTGAAAACTGCGTAGTAGATTATTTAAAAAGATTTTCAAGTAAGCAAATGTATTATAGGGTTATTAGGACTATCGGAATAGGTGAATCTGACCTAGAGACGAAGCTTCTTCCAATCATCGATAATCAGAAGGATCCTACGATAGCAACGTATGCAAAAGAAGGTGAGTGTACACTTCGTGTAGCTTCACAGCGAGAAACGATGACAGAAGCTCAACTAGCTGTGGAGAACATGATTCGTGAGATCGACAAGTTAATTGGGAAGTATATATACAGTTATAATGACGAAGAACTGGCTGAGGTTGTCGTTAGGAAGCTAAGAGAAAACAAATTATCTTTATCATCTGCAGAATCATGTACGGGAGGCATGTTCGCATCTTGTATAACTGATGTACCAGGTGCATCTAATGTTTTTTCGCATGGGTTTGTCACGTATAGCGAGACTGCGAAAGCTGGAGTTTTAGGCGTTGATAGTAAAATTATAGAAGAATGCTCTGTCGTTAGTTCAGAAGTTGCGGTTTTAATGGCAAAAGGAGCACAAAAGTCTTCGAATAGCGATATTGCAATCTCCATAACAGGATACGCTGGACCAGAAGCTGATGAAGGACGTGAAAATGGAAATGCTTTCATTGGGTATGCCTGTGGCAATAAACTAGGTAACAAGAGCGGTTTTATTGAGATTAACACCAAGAGAAACGATAGAAAATGGAATCGTAACTTCTTCAAACTTAGGATGCTTTTAGTTGTTTATAATATCATCAATGACGCAATTTAAGTAATTAATAAAAAATGATCTAAATATTAAATCGATAATAGATAATGCTAGATTTTTATGTAATCTCATGAATATTGGTAAAATGTATTATAGTGTGAAAATTTACTGAAATAGTGGTTCTAATATTGATTTATATCGATATTTAATTTGACCGTTATCATGCAAAGAATATATAATCTTGACAAACAAAAGAAGATTATATACAATACGAACAGATGTTCGAAATATACAGGAGGGACTATGGCAGTTAAGTCAAGTAAAGACAAGAGTTTAATCGGTAATGTTAGTGATAAAGAAAAGGCTCTTGAACATGCTCTAGATGAGATTCAGAAAGCGTTTGGCAAAGGTGCAGTTATGAAGCTTGGAGATGAAGGTCTTCATAACAACATTGAAGGGATTTCCACGGGCTCTATATCACTAGATGTTGCGACCGGTATCGGTGGTGTTCCCCGTAGCCGTATTGTTGAGATTTATGGACCTGAATCATCAGGAAAGACAACTCTTACATTGCACTGCATCGCAGAGGCTCAGAAGGCTGGCGGTAAGGCAGCGTTTATCGACGCTGAACATGCGCTAGATCCTGTTTATGCTAAGAATCTAGGTGTAGATGTAGATGATTTATTAGTGTCGCAGCCTGATACTGGAGAACAAGCGCTAGAGATTTGCGATATGCTAGCACGAAGTGGAGCTATTGATCTTATTGTTATAGACTCTGTGGCTGCACTAGTTCCAAAGGCTGAAATTCAGGGTGATATGGGAGACTCTCACGTTGGACTTCAGGCCAGACTTATGTCACAAGCCCTCAGAAAGATTGCAGGAACCGTTAACAAAACTAATACTTGTGTTATTTTTATCAACCAGCTTCGTGAGAAAATCGGAATCATGTTTGGTAATCCAGAGACGACAACTGGTGGCAGAGCACTCAAATTCTATGCTAGCATGCGACTTGACGTAAGACGTGCTGATTCTATCAAGCGTGGTGATGAGACCATTGGTAATAGAACCAAGGTTAAAATTGTAAAAAATAAAGTAGCACCTCCATTTAAAATTGCTGAGTTCGATATAATGTATGGAGAAGGTATTTCTATTGCAGGTGATGTGCTAGATACTGCTACAGATATGAAATTCATTGATAAAGCGGGTTCGTGGTATAGCTATGAGGGTGAAAGAATAGGGCAAGGTCGTGAGAATGTAAAAGAATTTCTCGTTTCTCATCCTGAGATTCTTGAGACTCTTAAGACTAAAATCATGGATGCCATTCACGGTAATGATGAAGAAGAGCTTAAAGTTGACGAAGATGGAGTAGTAATCGAATAATAATGATTTATAATGTTCTGGGATTTGACATAAGTCCTGGAACATGTTATATTTAGACGGTTAGCCGCACAGAATGGGTTTTTAAGCGTAGCACCCGTAATTCTGGCGAGTCTGGTTTGAGGAGGAATTAATATGTACGCAATTATTAAAACAGGCGGTAAGCAGTATAGAGTACAGGAGAATGACGTACTTAAGGTTGAAAAGCTTAACGCTGCAGTTGGAGAGACAGTTACCTTTGATGAGGTTGTAGCTGTTGGAGGAGACAAACTTCAGGTAGGTACACCATTTGTTGAAGGTTGTGCAGTTCAGGCCGAGGTACTCGAGCAGGGTAAGAACGAAAAAGTTATTATCTTTAAGTACAAGGCTAAGAAGGACTACAGAAGAAAGAATGGTCACAGACAGCCATACACTCTAGTTAAGGTTACAGGCATTGGCGCAGCAGCTAAGAAGGCAGCTCCAGCTAAGGCTAAGACTACAGAGAAGGCAGAGAAGTCTGAAGTGAAGGCTTCGCTATCAATGAAGAAGGAAGAGCTTCTAGAGATTGCTAAGAATCTTGGAGTTGAGGTTCCTTCAAAGGCTACTAAGGCTGATATTCTTTCAGCAATTGAATCTAAGTAATTAAGAATTTCAATATAGGAGGTGACTAGTCATGTCAAGTAAAAAAGGAGTAGGTAGTTCCAAGAACGGTCGTGATTCCGAGTCCAAACGCTTGGGACTTAAGATAGGTGCGGGACAGTATGTAAGTGCTGGAAGCATTCTTGTTAGACAGAGAGGAACAAAGTTCCACCCTGGTAACAATGTTGGTATCGGTGGAGATGATACTCTATTTGCAAAGATCGATGGCAACGTTAAGTTTGAGAGATTTGACAAGAAGAGAAAGCAGATCAGCGTATACAGCGAAGAAGCTTAAACTTATTGACCCCTTATTTCAAGGGGTCATTTTTAATATATTGGAGAAATAAATGTTCGTAGATAGAGCTGAAATAATTATTACATCTGGAAAAGGTGGAGATGGAGCCGTAACCTTTAGACGAGAGCCATACGTTCCAGAAGGTGGTCCAGATGGAGGCGATGGAGGCGATGGAGGTAATATTATATTTGTTGCCGATAATAACCTTCGCACACTTATGGATTTTAAATACAAGCGCAAGTATGAAGCTGAAAATGGTCAAAACGGTATGCGTCGTAAGAAATACGGTAAGCGCGGGGAGGATTTGGAGATAAGAGTTCCTGTTGGAACCATGATTATTGACAAAGAATCAGGACTTCTGATGAAGGATATGGCGCATAACGGGGATACGCTTGTCGCAGCAAAAGGTGGTAAAGGTGGAAAGGGTAACGTTCATTTTAAGAATTCCATCAGACAAGCACCTAATTTTGCTGAGGCTGGTGAATTACCTAAAGTTAGAACTGTAATTCTGGAGCTTAAACTCATCGCTGATGTAGGACTCGTTGGTTTCCCTAATGTTGGAAAATCAACGTTACTTTCCGTTTCTACATGTGCAAAACCTAAAGTTGCAAATTATCACTTCACGACTATAGATCCCAATCTTGGGGTAGTTGATCTATATGACAAAAGCTTTGTGATGGCAGATATTGCGGGAATTATAGAAGGTGCACATGAAGGTATGGGGCTCGGAATTAAGTTCCTAAAGCATATTGAGCGCACAAAGGTTCTTATTCATGTAGTTGATGTTTCTGGCAGTGAAGGCAGGGACCCAATAGATGATTATAAGAAGATAATTGATGAGCTAAGAAAGTACGATGAAAGGCTGCTGGCAAAGCCTATGCTTGTAGCTGCAAACAAGATAGATGCCGTTTGCGATGAGGAAAAGCTAACAGAATTTATTGAATTTGTTGAAAATGAAGGCAAAAGAGTATTCAAGATTTCTGCTGCGGCTAGACAAGGTATACAAGAACTTCTTAATGCTACAATCAATGAGCTAGATAATTATGTTGAACCAGAAGCGGAAGAAGTTGAATACTTTTGATTTTGAGAAGGATGAGCTCGATGAAGACTTCAAGAAACTTAAGGCCTATAGAGCGTATGACGGCGCTTTTGTTCTCGAAGGTAAGCAGCTTTCTAAAATCTTTAGATCTACTAATTTTACGGATACAGGTTCAATGCGATATTTGTATAAATTTATTGTGGATAGAGGCGGCATTAAAATGCTAAAGAAGATTGGTTTGAAAGAGGGAGATACGGTTAGAATAGAAGACTATGAGTTTGAATATTACGATGACTAGGTAATTAATTTTCTTTCAAGCTTCTAAATCTTTCATGTGGCTAAAATTATATCTAGACACTACATGATGTACTTAAGATATTATAAGCAAAAATAGGTGGATACATAATTGCATTATTTGCAGTATGTATTCACCTATTTTACATTAAAAACCCTATAAAAAAATATTTAATACTGTATTGCCAATCTAGAGTACATTGATTTATATGGGGTTTTGTGTTGTAAAATAATTATAAATATTATGTATTTACATGTTAATGACTTTCTGATAGACTGTTGCAAAATAATTTTCTAAATTGTATTATCTATGTAGTTGAATCTACCCCCGGAAGGGGTAATATATGAAAAAAACAAATAATGACCTGAAAAACCACTTAATTGATTGTATTAGATTCCAATTTGCGAAGGATAGAAAGCTTAAATACAAGATTGCACTTGTTGTTATTATCTTCATTGGAGCTACAGGAATACATATGAAATCTAGCAATGCTGATACGATCAAGCTTGATAAGACAGAAAAAGTCAAAGAAAAGGAACGCCCGCAGGGAACAGACGAATTCTACATAGATATAAGCGGCGCAGTTAATTCACCGGGAGTTTATAAGGTCAAGAAAAAAACGAGAGTGTTCGAACTTATTGAAAAGGCAGGTGGTCTAAAATCAGATGCTAATCTCGATGCCTTAAATCAAGCAGAGTTTGTTCAAGATGGTCAGAAAATCGTTATACCGAGCAATGGAGGTGGGGATTCAAATAGGGAAATTGAAGATAAATCGAATAATGATGGTGGGATGATTAATATTAATTTGGCAGATAAGTCAAAACTCATGAGCCTCCCAGGCGTTGGGGATGCGATTGCACAGAGGATTATTGATTATCGAAAGGACCATAGGTTTTCAAAAGTTGAAGATTTGAAGCAAGTTAAAGGTATTGGAGACGCTACATTTGAGAAGTTAAAAAATATGATTACTGTTTAATGCTTAAGTGTGGGCATTAATATTAATGAAAGAGGGAATTATTATTATGAATAACAAGCATAATCCGATGAAAAATTTTTTTACTCTATTAAAAAAATAATGAATCTATATCATTTGACGCAGAAGATGCGTTATCATTAGTGTTTGCTTCCTGTTTAAATCATGATTGTGAAGTTAGTAAGTGCACATCGTTCAACTATTTCAGAGATTTGAAACTAAGAATTTTGTATGCTGAAATTAAAAAGATAATTAATTGCATGGATGAAGGCGATTATGATCTAAGTCAGTTAGTAGATGATCACATTTTGAGAAGTGCATTTGCTGGTTCTGTTTTTATGAAAGATGGAATGGGGGCAAGTTATTTAGTAGAAGCAGTCATAGTATGTAAGCAACTGCTAGCACGTCAAAACGTTATTATTGCTGGAGAGATATATCGACAAGTTGCGGAGCAATTTCATGTATCTCCTGAGGCTGTGGAAAAGGCTATTCGATACTTTACAAAAGAATTATGGATGGTTTGTAAAGATAAAACTAAATGTCTTGCTATTTATAATTTTGTGTTTCCTAGTTTAAATTCACCACCTACAAATAAAGATACCATCGTTTTCATGGCTATTAAAATGCTTGAAATACAGAAACTATTAGAGGCTGTAGCTATATAAAGTACAATCTTTAGAACCTTTAATTTCGTTGAATGCACTATTGAATCGTGATAAACTGTAAATATTATATTAATTGTTCAACTTGCTATTAGTACATGAAAGTAAAGGTATGTAAGTATGAGTAGAGTAAAAAGGGTTAAAAAGACTATGGATGGCAACACGGCTGCGGCCCATGTTGCTTATGCTTTCTCTGAAGTTTCAGCGATTTACCCAATAACACCATCTTCTGTTATGGCTGAGGTAATCGACAAATGGGCTTCTGAAGGAAGAAAAAACTTATTTGGAGAGAAGGTACGCGTTGTAGAGATGCAATCTGAGGGTGGAGCTGCTGGAGCAGTTCATGGTTCACTTAATGCGGGCGCTTTGACCAGCACCTATACAGCATCTCAGGGTCTTCTTCTGATGATTCCTAATATGTATAAGATTGCGGGAGAACGATTACCAGGCGTTTTTCACGTTGCTGCTAGAGCTGTTTCGACGCATGCACTTTCTATTTTTGGTGATCATTCTGATGTTATGGCTGCAAGGGCGACTGGTGTAGGTATGATTGCTGCAAACAGCCCACAGGAAGTCATGGATTTGGCTGCTGTATCGCACCTAGCTTCTATTAAAGCAAGCCTTCCTATTGTACATTTCTTTGATGGGTTTAGGACAAGTCATGAACAGCAGAAGATTGAAGTATGGGACTATGAGACACTTGATTCGATGCTTGATCATGATGCTGTAGATAGATTCAAGCAGCATGCTAATAACCCATGTCATCCACATCTGATGGGTTCTGCTGAACAGCCAGAGACATTTTTCCAGCATAATGAAGCTAGAAATGTATTTTATGATGAATCTGTAGATATAATTAAAGGCGTAATGGATCAGGTTAATGAGAGTATTGGCACTGATTACAAGCCATTTAACTATTATGGGGCAAAAGATGCAACCGATGTAATCATTGCTATGGGTTCTGTATGCGAAACTGCTGCTGAAGTGGTTGACTATCTAAATGAAAATGGTAGAAAAGTTGGACTAATAAAGGTTAGGCTATTTAGACCATTCTCTAGCAAGTATTTGCTACAGGAGATTCCTAGAACCGTAAAAAATATCGCAGTTCTTGATAGGACTAAGGAGCCTGGTTCAAATGGAGAACCACTTTACCTCGATGTTGTGTCTGCACTTGCAGATTCGGATGATTTAAATCCTAGATTAACAAGAGGTCGCTATGGACTTGGATCTAAAGATACTCAGCCGGGTGACATTATCGCTGTTTACGACAACATGACTGCTGATAATCCAAAGAAAGAATTCACTATTTCTATCACCGATGATGTTACAAATCTTTCTCTAGAGAGAACTTCAAATCCAATTGTTTCTGCAAAAGGAACAGTTGCATGTAAATTCTGGGGACTTGGTGCAGATGGAACAGTCGGTGCTAATAAGAACAGCGTAAAGATTATCGGAGATCATACCGACAAGTATGTTCAAGCATATTTCCAGTATGATTCTAAAAAATCTGGTGGTGTAACTATATCTCATCTAAGATTTGGAGATGAACCTATTAGATCAACTTACTATGTGAATTCTGCAGATTTCATAGCCTGCCACAGTGCAGCGTACATGCATAAGTATGATATCGTTCAAGACGTTAATCCGGGTGGTAAATTTCTTCTGAATTGCAGCTGGACAGATGAAGAGTTAGAAACACATCTTCCTGATGCAGCAAAGAAATATATTGCTGAGAATGATATAGAATTCTACACTTGTGATGCAGTTAAACTTGCTAATCAGGTGGGGCTCGGCTCAAGAAGAACTAACACTGTACTACAGGCAGCCTTCTTTAAGATTGCTAATATAATGCCTATTGATGAAGCTATAGAGTACATGAAGTCTGCAATTAAGAAGAGCTACATGAGTAAAGGTGGAGATGTAGTTAATATGAACTGTAATGCTGTAGATGCCGGAGTTACTCATGTTCATAAGGTTGAAGTACCCGAGAGATGGAAGAACATTGCAGTTTCAGATAATAGGGAACAACTTCAGTCTGATAGGCCAGACCTTAAGAAGTATCTCAATGATATTTTAACGACTGATGCTGCGATGAAAGGTGATGAGATACCTACATCCAAATTTTTAGATGTTGCAGATGGAATGATTCCAGCAGGAACCGCAGCATACGAAAAGCGTGGGATTGCCATAGATGTTCCTCTGTGGATTTCTGAAAACTGTATTCAGTGTAACTTGTGCGCATATTCTTGCCCTCATGGGGTTATTAGAGCATTTGCTTTAAGCGAAGCTGACGCAGAGGCTGCGCAGGCAACGACTTTAAAATCAAAAGCCAACCCAGATCATAAATTTATGATTTCCATATCTACAGTGAACTGTACGGGTTGTGGCTCATGTGTTCAGGTGTGCCCTGCTAAGGAAAAAGCTCTTAAGATGATACCTTATGAAGATGAGAGGTCAGCGGAACAGCAGAGGGTGTTTGATTATGCTAATGACCATACAGATGAGAATGTATTAGATGGCAATGTAGATACTCCTCGTAACGTAAGCTTTATTAAGCCACTGCTTGAATTCTCAGGTGCTTGTCCAGGCTGTGGTGAGACGCCATATGCTAGACTTGTAACACAGCTATTCGGTGATAGAATGTTTATCGCAAATGCGACGGGATGTTCTTCAATTTGGGGTGGTAGTGCACCAAGTACCCCTTACACTATAAACCGTGAAGGAAGAGGGCCAGCATGGTCCAATTCATTATTCGAAGACAATGCTGAGTTTGGACTTGGAATGGCTGTTTCGATGAATACTCGCCGTAAAGAAATGAAGTCGGCAGTTAAGAGACTTGCAGAAAAAGAGTGAATTCTGTGATGTCGCAAACGGAATGGCTTGATGGAATGGAAGATAGCCGTAAGGCTGAAAACGCTGCTAGAAAGCTAATAGAAGTTTGCAAGGATAGTGATGATGCTGATGCTAAATTTGTTGCAAAAAAATGCTGATCTACTTCCAAAAACCTTCTATATGGATATTCGGTGGTGACGGATGGGCTTATGATATCGGATACGGTGGTCTCGACCATGTAATCGCTTCCGGTGAAAAATGTAAATATTCTGGTATTTGACACTGAAGTATACTCGAATACTGGAGGACAAGCTTCTAAGTCTACTCCGGCTGGTGCTATAGCACAGTTTGCTGCAGCTGGTAAGGCTGTAGGCAAAAAAAGAACCTTGCGGAAATTGCAATGGCTTATGGTTATGTGTATGTGGCACAAGTTGCAATGGGTGCTAACCCTACACAGACTTTGACGGCTCTAAAAAGAAGCAGAAGCATACGATGGACCTTCAATTGTAATTGCTTATTCACCTTGTATAAATCACGGAATTAGAGCCGGAATGAACTGCTCTATGAACGAGATGAAGAAAGCGGTTCAGTCTGGTTATTGGAACCTCTTCAGATTTGATCCAAGAAAAGCTATTGAAGGGTGATGGTAATCCGTTCACTCTTGATAGTAAAAAAACCAACTCTTGAGTATAAAGAGTTTTTAGATGGAGAAGTTCGATACAGGGCATTAGAGCAATCGAATCCAGAAAGAGCAAAGAAGCTATTTGACGAGGCAGCTAAACAAGCTGAAGCGAGATACGAAGATCTTGTGAAACGAAGCAAGGGATTTAAATAAATAGTTTAAATAAATAGTTTAAATAAATTGCATGTCATACTCGCTATGCGGGTATGGCATGTTTATCTAATTAGAAAAAAAGAAAAGGTGCAAGATGAAAAAAGAAAAAATCGATAGAATTAATGAGCTCGCAAAAAAAAGCAAGAGTGAAAGGTTTAACAGTTGAAGAGACGTTGGAACAAGCAGAACTCCGCAAGGAATTTCTGGCTGATATTAAAAAAGATGTAAAAAGTCAACTTGAATGCATAGAAATTGTTGATTAATTATAATTCTTAATGCTCTAATTACTTGTGAATATCGATATTTCAGTATAAAATATAAGCATTGTATATAAAGGGAGATTTTTTTTAAATGGAAAAACTTGGTCTTAATGAAATAAGAGATTTATTCCGTGATTTCTTTGTTAGTAAGGGTCACTATGCAGCTGGAAGTGCATCTTTGATTCCCAAAAATGATAAAAGTTTGCTTATTATTAATTCTGGCATGGCACCATTAAAGGCATATTTTGCAGGAGTGGAGACACCACCATCTAAACGGATGACGACTTGCCAGAAATGTATAAGAACTGGAGATATCGATAATGTTGGAAAGACTGCACGTCATGGTACATTCTTTGAGATGCTAGGAAACTTCAGCTTTGGAGATTATTTTAAAGAAGAGTCATTGACATGGGGCTGGGAGTTTATTACCGAACATCTGAATATGCCTAAGGATAAACTTTGGGCTACTATATATCAGGATGACGATGAAGCATACGATATATGGATAAAACTAGGTATGCCTGCTGAAAGGATAGTAAGGCTCGGAAAAGAAGATAACTTCTGGGAAATAGGTCTTGGTCCATGTGGACCTTGTTCCGAGATATACTATGATAGAGGTGAAGCATATGGATGTGGTGCACCTGACTGTAAACCAGGATGTGAGTGCGACAGGTATATAGAATTCTGGAATCATGTATTTTCACAGTTTTCTAAGGAAGAAGACGGATCATATTCAAATTTAGCGCATCCTAATATTGATACTGGAATGGGACTTGAAAGACTTGCCTGCATTATGCAAGATGTAGATTCCATATTTGATATAGATACTATTAGAAAGATACTTGACTCAGTTGCACAGATGGCAGGAGTTGACTATCAAGCTGGAAATGAACAGAATGATGTAAGTTTGAGAATAATTACTGATCATTTGCGATCTATGGTATTTATGATCGCAGATGGAATTATGCCAAGCAATGAAGGAAGAGGATACGTTTTAAGGCGTCTTATCAGAAGGGCGGCTAGACATGGAAGACTCTTAGGAATTGAAGAGAATAATTTTCTAGCTAAGCTTATGGATTCTGTAGTAGAAGTTTCTGGCGGAGCATATCCTGAGCTAGTCGAAAAGCATGACTATATTAAGAAGCTTATAGCTATCGAGGAAGAGCAATTTGCAAAGACCATGGATAATGGCATGGGAATTCTTGAAGAATACATTGCAAAGCTGGATAAAAACGATAAGATGGTATTAGATGGTGTAGATGCATTCAAACTTTATGATACCTACGGATTCCCTGTAGAGATGACTGAAGAAATTTCTGGCTGAGAGAGGGATTACCGTTGATATGGATGGTTTCAAGGAAAACATGGACCGCCAGAAGGAACTCGCGCGTCAGGGTCAGAAATCCACAGAAGATGTAGCATGGAAGGATGCAGCTGATTACGATAAATTGCCAAAGAGTAAATTCCTCGGCTATACGGAATTTAATGCCGACGCTGAAGTTTTATACGTTAACAGTAGTGAGGGCAAGAATCTGCTTATTTTCGACAAGACTCCCTTCTACGCTACAAGCGGTGGCCAGCTTCATGATATAGGAGTGATTATCATAGCTGATAAGGAATATCACGTAAATGATGTAACTAAAGAAAATGATATCTTTTTACACTTTGTTGATGAATCAGTTGATAATGTAAATGTCGGAGATACTGCAGAGCTAAAGGTTGATGTAGCAAATAGAAATAGAACAGCTAGAGGGCACAGTGCAACACATATTCTTCAGCAAGCCCTAAAGGATGTCCTTGGAGAGCACGTATCACAGGCTGGTTCTTATGTTGATAATCACTATCTTAGATTTGATTTTAATCACTTCGAGGCTATGACTCATGATCAGATTAAAGAGGTAGAAGATATCGTAAACGATAAGATTGATGCATTTCTTCCGATTCTTATGCAGGAAATGCCAATCGAGGAAGCTCAGAAGATGGGCGCTACTGCTATCTTTGGTGAAAAGTATGGGGATATCGTCCGCGTTGTAAGCATGGGTGATTATAGCGTAGAATTCTGTGGTGGTACTCATATCGACAATACTGGTAAAATCGGTGCATTTAAGATTATTTCTGAAGCTGGTATTGCATCTGGTATCAGAAGAATTGAAGCAATTACTGGAACTCAGGTTATCGGTTATACTGAAGACAAAGAGTCAGTAATTTCAAATGTATGTGCAACACTTAAGTCTAATGCTAGTGATATTGAAAAGAAAGCAGCTCAGCTCGTTTCCGACAATAAGGAACTTGAGAAGACAATTAAATCTTTGAAGGCAGATGAAATCGCAGGTTCACTTGATGAAATCATCGCATCTGGTTCTGATATAAATGGTATCAAGTTAATAACTAAGAGGTTTGACAATACAGATGTTGCTCAACTTAGAGAGATGGCAGATGCTGTAAAGTCCAGCGAGACTAAGTCTATTTTCGTTGCTGCATCTGTAAATGATGGTAAGATTGCAATTCTTGTTTCTGTAAGCGATGAGCTTGTTAGCGAAGGCTTCCATGCTGGAAGCTAGTTAAGGAAATCGCGCAGGTTGCCGGCGGTAATGGAGGCGGAAAGGCTGGAATGGCGCAGGCTGGAGCAAAGGATGAAAGCAAGTTAGAAGAAGCATTCGAATTAGCAAAGACTCTAGTTGCAAATAAATAAGTTAGGTAGATAATAGGTGAGTGGCTTATAATTCACCTATTACAACTAAATATATCTCGCTAAATTCTATAAAATAGGAGGAAGATATGAGCAAGGATACAATTTTGTTCGAAAGTGCAAAGATCAAACAGATTTCCAACAAAGAAGCGATGCATCAGATTTATTCATCTCTTCAGGAGAGGGGATACAATGCTATCGATCAGATGGTTGGATACTTAACATCTGGAGACCCATCTTATATAACAAGCCATAATGATGCGAGAAACCTCATTCTTAAGATTGATAGAGATGAGCTACTCGAGGAGATTTTAAAGTCTTATCTAGAGCTTGATAAGTAGGTTTTATATTAGATGAGAAAAATAGGACTTGATGTCGGTGAAAAAACTATAGGTGTTGCGGTAAGCGATTTACTAGATATTACAGCACAGGGAGTCACTACAATTGAGCGTGTTGGTATTAGAAAGGATACTACCAAGGTGCTTGATTTAGTGCGCGAATATGAGTGTGATACAGTTGTAGTCGGGCTTCCTCTAAGCCTTGATGGAACCGATAGCGTACAGACTCAAAAGGTACGTGATTTCCGTACTATGCTTGAAAATAAATTAAGAAGCTCCGGTCTTGCTCATGTAAATATCGAGTGGCAGGATGAGAGATTTACGACGAAGTTAGCAGAAATATCCTTATTGCAGGTGATGTAAAAAGAAGTGATCGCAAGAAGGTTATTGACAAGCAGGCAGCAATTTTAATATTACAAAGTTATTTAGACAGGGTGAGCAATGAATAAGACACAAATTAATGAACTTAGTTTTCTCGCTTCTAATGACTATTGGGGCAGGGGCATCCTTATTGGAAGAACATCAAATAAGATTGCCGTTGCCTATTTTATAATGGGAAGAAGTGAAAATAGTCGAAATAGAATTTTTTATAAGGAAGATGATCGAGTAGCAATTGCACCGTATGATAAGGATGCAGATATTGACCCAACTCTCATCATATATTATCCAATTAAGACAAATGGCAAGAATTTAATTGTAACGAATGGAGACCAGACGGATACAGTCGAGGAGTTCCTTAACAAAGGTCTTACATTTGAGGATGCTTTGAGAACTAGATGTTTCGAACCTGATGCGCCTCATTTTACACCGAGAATTAGTGGTATTTTAAGCCTTGTAGATGGTTCTTATAAACTTAGTATTCTCAAGGATTCTGATGGACAAGGGACAGATTGTCATAGATATTTCTACGAATATCCTTCGCGTCCAAATTACGCGCATTTTATACACACATATGAGGGTAACGACACACCACTTCCAACATTTGAAGGTGAGCCTAAGATATTTAAAATTCCAGATAGTATAGAAGAGTTTACTGATACTATATGGAATAGCCTTAATGATGATAATAAAATTTCTCTATGCACTATGATGATCAATCCGGAGACTCTAGAAAGAGAAGTTAATATTTATAACAAGAGAATGGGGGATTAATGGAAACCAATAGATTGCAGTATATGTCGCCACTATCTTCTAGATATGCGAGCAAGGAGATGAAGTATATATTCTCCGAAAAGAAGAAATTTACAACATGGCATGAGCTATGGATAGCTCTAGCAAAGGCTGAAAAAGAACTTGGTCTTGATATCACTGATGAACAGATCCAGGAAATGATTGATAACAAGGACATCGTTGATTTTGAAGTAGCAGAAGCTAGGGAAAAAGAAGTACGTCACGACGTAATGAGCCATGTCTATGCATATGGAAAGCGTTGCCCTAAAGCAGAGGCGATAATTCACCTCGGAGCTACGTCGTGCTATGTTGGTGACAATACAGATGTTATTTTGATGAAGGAAGCTCTTGAACTTATCATCGAGAAGACAGTTCAGGTCCTTGTAAATCTAAAGAAGTTTTCAAGAGAATATAAGGCTATGCCTTGCCTTGGATACACACATTTGCAGCCAGCACAGCTAACTACTGTAGGTAAGAGAGCATCGCTGTGGATGTATGAACTAGCGCTCGATGTAATCGAACTTGAAAGAAGGCTCGAAGATCTCAAAATGCTTGGTTCAAAGGGCACAACAGGTACTCAGGCAAGCTTTATGGACCTCTTCAACAACGATGAGTCTAAGGTCAAGAGGCTTGATGAGATTATTGCAAAAGAATTCGGAGTATCTGGTTGTGTTCCGGTATCTGGACAGACCTATTCTCGTAAAGTGGACGCTAATATATTATCGTCGCTTTCAGGAGTTGCACAGAGTGCCTCTAAGTTCTCAAACGACCTTAGAATCCTTCAGTCATTTGGAGAGATGGAAGAGCCTTTTGAAAAGAATCAAATTGGTTCTTCTGCTATGCCATACAAGAGAAATCCAATGAGATCCGAGCGAATTACATCTCTTGCTAGATATGTAATCGTTGACTCACTTAACCCAGCAATTACTGCTGCAACACAGTGGTTTGAGAGAACACTGGATGACTCTGCAAATAAGAGAATTTCCGTTCCTGAAGCTTTTTTAACACTAGATGGTATTCTTAATCTGTATATCAATATAACAAGTGATATGGTGGTGTATCCTAAGGTTATAAATGCCCGTACTATGGAGAAGCTCCCGTTCATCGCAACTGAGAATATAATGATGGAAGCAGTTAAGAAGGGTGGAAATAGACAGGATTTACATGAACAGATAAGAGTTCATTCTCATGAGGCAACTTTAAGAGTTAAGAGAGATGGACTTAATAATGATCTTGTGGATAGAATTGCTGCCGATAAGACATTTGGACTTTCTAAAGAAGAGATTCTATCAGCTATGGATCCAATTCTATATGTAGGAAGAAGCCCATCTCAGGTTGAAGAATTGATTACTGAGGTTATTGATCCAATTATCGAACGTCATCCTCAGAAAAACATCGAAACTGAGATTAACCTATAGAGGTTATTAATTTCAAATTTATTTAATTAATGCAATGTATAAGATGAGAGGCTGTTTTAATAGCCTCTTATCTCGATTATAAGAGTAAGAATTGTCGCGTAGTTACGAGTGGTGAATGAAATGAAAAAAATCGAATTAAATACGGATGTAACCCAAATCAAAAGCCAGCTTCTGTATATATGGAAGATGGTTCAGAATTGCCTTTTGAGGTTTTAAATGGCAAACCTGGATATATTAACCTTCTAGATGCTTTAAATGGATGGCAGCTGGTAAGTGAAATAAAGGAAGCGACTGGTAAAGCTACAGCTGCTTCTTTTAAGCATGTAAGTCCTTCGTCTGCTGCTGTTGGGAGAGTTATGAGCGATAAGCTTAAAAAAGCTTGCTTTGTAGATGATATCGCTGGCCTAGATGAATCTCCGATTGCAACAGCATATGCGAGGGCTCGTGGGACTGACCGTATGTCATCATTTGGTGATTTCATTTCTTTGAGTGATACTTGTGACGAAACATGTGCGAATCTAATTAAGAGAGAAGTTTCTGATGGTGTAATTGCTCCAGATTTTACTGACGCAGCACTAGAGGTATTGAAACAGAAGAAAAATGGAAATTATCTGATTCTCAAAGTGAATGAAAAGTTCAGAGCACCTGAAGTTGAGACAAAGCAGGTATTTGGCGTTACTTTTGAACAGAAGCATAATGATATAAAAATAGACAAGACTTGCCTTAATGATGTAGTGACTGAAATAAAGGATATTCCAGAGGATGCTAAGGATGATTTGGTAATTGCCCTAATAACACTTAAGTATACACAGTCAAACTCTGTTGCATATGCAGCAGATGGTCAGACAATTGGAGTAGGAGCTGGTCAGCAGTCAAGAGTTCACTGCACTCGTCTTGCTGGTTCAAAGGCTGATAATTGGCATCTCAGACAGTCTGAAAAGGTACTCAATTTACCTTTAAGGAAGGTATAAAGAGACCCAACAAGGATAACTTTATAGATAGATATATAGCAATGGAGGATACGCCTGAAGCTAGAGGGGATTTTGACTGGAAGGAATTATTCTCGGAGAAGCCTGAGGTATTTACAGTTGAAGAAAAAAGACAGATTCTTGATGCGATTACAGGCGTATCAGTAGCATCAGATGCATTCTTTCCATTTAGCGATAATATCGACAGAGCTCATGAAAGTGGTGTTTCGTATATTGCCCAGCCTGGAGGCTCGACCCGCGATGATCTAGTTATTGATTCTTGTAACAAGTATGGAATAGCTATGGCGTTTACAGGATTCAGACTGTTCCATCACTAAGTTTCATCGTTTTTAATATTAATTTGGTGATTTGGATGATTAAAGAAAAAGCACTTGTTACGCTAAAGAATGATATAGAGGTAGAATATCCGTTTTCAGATGATTTACCCATGATCTTCTTAGGTGAAATCTCTAATATGCCGGAGCATGGAATATTTATCGGAAGGTCTGGAAAAAGCTATTTTGGATATCATATAGATAGCTTTAGAGAACTTAACGAGGAAGAAATATGAATCATTTGATAGCATATCCTTTGACTTGGGATGATATTGAACTAAGAGCAAATAATACTGTTGGAATATATAAGATAAAGAATAAAATCGCTGTGCTTAGCTGTGTATCTTATACTGCTCATGTAGATGATTCAAAAGACTATATGCAGGGATTTATACTTACAAATTTTTCTACTGATTTTATGAATCATGGACAGATTCGTCTTATGGATTTAGACGATATATCGGCTCTCGATTGTGAGCTTAATGAGAAAGATGGGAGATTCATAATTAATACAAAGAAATATAAGGGATATCGCAAGTCTTTAGAAAAGTTGATAGAAGTCACTGATGAAGAACTAAAAGTGATAGGGGATGCGCCTGCTCCTTTAGATAATACCTATAGTGACGGCAAGGTATATCGCTTCAGAAACATTGAGGTTTATATGCATTCATCCTTTATAATGGCATGTCGGGAGGCTGATTCAGGCAAAGTTATTTGGAAGACTAAACTGGGCGCGTATCTTTATACAGATGTTGATGAGAAAGAGGGTATATTGTATTTCGGAACGGATGGAATGGGCGGAAAGTTCTTTGCTGTTAACTTGTCTGATGGAAGTATAAAGTATAGCTATAACACCAGGGGAACATCTAATTTTCTCTATTACAAAGATTATGTACTTCTGTCGAATGAGAAAAACAAACCTGTTTTGATAAATAGAAATGACGGTACCCTATATAAGAAGCTCGAATTTGATAAATTCGAAATAACAGTATATCAGCAAATGATAATAGATAATGATAAGCTTTATGCTATTGCGGCAAAGGGAAACACAGCCTATGCTGTGTGCACGGATCTATAGTAAATATTGGAATTTATATTTTAGATAAAACAAGTATGAAGACATCAAAATTCCTATTCATAGCAGTTATACTTCACATAGAGCTGGCGGCTTTGATTATAAGAAAAGGCATGTGAAGGTAATAAATTCATATTAGAAGAAGGTAGAATTTATTGCGGTGCTTACCTTGGAGTAATGAATGCCTGGGGGAATGAACGGATAATTTTGCATGAAACAAAGGAATAATATGGAAAAGCTGCAACCATCAATTGAGTGGAAGAAAAGGTATGAAGAGGTCAAGCACTTGCTTACATCGCCGGTAAACTATGCGAAGTGCTTTGATATGAAGGAGATTCAGGGCAAGAAAATATTTATTTTGGATATGGGTGAAATTGAATTTCCTACAGGAGATATACTCGTAAGAGATCCATTAGTATGGCTAAACAGAGATGAAAAAGCATATTTAACATCTGTGCCGAGGGGGAAATATAGAATTGAAACATTAGTTGTAAAATTAGAAGAAGATCACTACAGGTACGCACTAAGCAGAGTGAGATTTACAGAAAATGTCCCTAATATTTATTACGAGGCACTTAAGGGTGATGAAAATCTAGATGATGTAGATGGTGATAGCATATTTGGATTTAATGTAGATGCTGGTCTTGCAACTATAGTTGATGTAGAGACAAGAAATGCATACTGTGATTTTAAAGATAAATGGTATGCAGAAAATCCTAACAAGAATATATATGATGATTTTTTTGCTGAGGTTTTTGCAAAGAATGCTGAGGAGAATCCAGTTTATCAAAGAGAGGGTGGAGACTGGATAAACTTTAAAATACCAAATTCAGAACTCTCAATTCCCATGATACAATCAGGATTTGGAGACGGAAGATATCCTGTCTATTTTGGTTATGACGAAAACGGAGAGCTTTGCGATTTAGTTGTTGAATATATATATTTAGTATAATGAAATAAAATCACCGAGAAGTCTCGGAGAAAGGGAAATCCAGATTTTTATCAGGTAACTGGAATATACGCGTGTTATGAACGACCTTCAAATAGATTATTTTATGGCCGTAGCTACTAATTCGAGCTTTACCAAGACATCGGAAGAACTCTTTGTATCTCAGCCTGCAATTTCTAAGCAAATTGCACTTCTAGAAAGAGAGCTTGGGGTTAAGCTATTCATTAGAAATAACAGGAGAACAGAACTTACAGAGGCTGGGAAGAGATATTTTGATTTTTTTAGCCGATACAAGACTGAAATAGGCAATATTAAACACGAAGTATCCGAATTAGATGGCATTACTGCTCAGACAATAACCATCGGGATACTTGAAGGGTGGGATTTTGCATCATGGCTTACTAATGCTATAAAAAAGTATAGAGATTCACATGGTTATGTAGATATATTGATTAATTATGTCGGTGCCAAGGAAGTATCAACGCTGCTCCTTACGGATGAGATTGACATTGCAATTTCGTTAAAAAATACTTTTGACACATTTGCAGAGATAGAATCTCGGAATATACTCGAAACCAGAAAGAAACTCGTATATAACAAGCAAAATATTTTAGCTATGAAAGAAAATCTAAGTCCAGCAGATTTTGCTAATGAAAAATTTTTTGCTCCTTGGAGCATCATGGATGATACAGTTACAAAGAGTATTAACATGTATATGCAGCCATATGGCATCAGACCAAAGATTCAGTTTGTAAATAATTTCGAATCGATGATTAATTGTGTAAGATATAACCTTGGTGTTGCAATTTGCGATGAATTTACTGGATATCTCAATGATAAAAATTTAGAATCAATTGATTTACAGGAAAAAGAATTTATCTGTGCTGGAATGATTAAGAATAGCACTAATGACGAGGTTAGGGAATTATATGACCTGATTCTATCTTGTTCAGTTGATTCATAACAACGCGGTTATGCAGAGCATACCTAATATTCAATTATACAAAGAGACCTTGTTTGTTTAAAATATAGACAAACAAGGTCGTTTTCGATTTTAACGATTTTGAGCTATGGATTGTTTTTATTATGGATGGAGGGTATTACAATGCCAAAGAGTAAGAAACTAACTGCAGTATATGCACTCATTATGGATTTACCACTCAGCATCGTTGTTACTATGGTAGCACTTGCACTAGGTGGTAATCTGACAATGGAAAGATTTATTCCGAGCTTTTGTTTAGCTTATGTACTTACATTTTTTATTAATTTTCTGCCTGTTGGTATGATAGGTTTTAAATTCGCAAGTAAGTATGCAGAAGATAATACATTCAAGTTTGGACTTCTTGCAAATATTGTTATAGCTTTTTTCTTTGTAGTTATCTTGGATTTAGTGATGACAGCTTTTGGTGTGTTCATTGCTGGTAATGGAACGATGAATGACTATTTGTTTGCTGTTGTTGCTGGCTTTGTACCATGTTATATTCCAACACTAATTATAGCGATGATATGGTATCCCGTAGCAGACAAGGCTTCAAGAGCAATTTGTCATGAATAAATAGGAGGTGTTAGTATGAATAGACCAGAATTCTATCCAGTCAGGAGTCTTATATACGTCGATCTTGCACATGAGGATTATAGGATAAAGCTTGAGAATTGGTTATACAGGTACCATATTCCAGATAGCATTTCGCAATTTGGACCGTATGTGTCAAAGTATGCATTTTATCAGGCTCTTCCGACACCTCCAGGTGGTGAAAGATTTGGTACTGTAAGAATGCAGATGACAGAGCACTACTGGCTAGCAAATCCAAATGATATTAGAATTTCGTACATCATAAGGCACTGACAGAGTATTTTCCTAAGGATGTACTAATATGGCAAAATAATATGCCTGATGAGGGGAACTCTCATAAAATTAATAAATCCGAAGAGGTTAATTTTGAAGGCGATGATGCGAGAGCTACAAAAGGGAGCGAAGAATTAGGTACAGTTCCATTTATATTTGCATTTATCCCGGTATGGTGGGAAGAAGACTTTCAAGGGTGAAGGCAGAACTGTTGAAGATGGACCAAACTATAGATGGCAGTTTATGGTTCATTACCCTGAGGGGGTTACTCTTGAAGAAGGAGATAAGTGGCTTAAGGAAGAATTCTTACCAGCCTATACAGAACAGGATGAAGTAATAAGATGTTTATCTAGCAAGATAATAAAGGAAATAAATGGCTGTGATTTTGATCGTGTTGTTGAAATGTGGTTCCCATGTCAGTCCGCGTGGGTAGCAGCGACAGAAAAGGCTGCTAAAATAGTAAAAAAGCCATCTTGGGGAGAGACTGCGGATTTCCCATATCTCAAAAAGTCATATGGAATCTCGGGAATTTTCTTATCAGATATAGCAAGATCAGATAATATGACTGGTTATCATGGTTATATTACAATGAGGTAAGAACGGAAATAATATGAGTAAAAGGGAAAGCCTTAATCGCGACGGTGGCAAGGGTAAGTATAAAGAGGTGCTTACCCTTGCTCTCTTAGTTGGAATTCTTCCTCCAACATGGGCTTTAATAAGCCCATATATAGGAGTGCACGTTGGACCAATAGCTCTTATTGCTGCTGGCATATATGGTGCAAATGGGAATAAATTCGAAGACTCTTTTAAAATAGCAGCTGGATATATCGCTGGAGACATATGGTCATTAATTGCCACAGTCGTGATGCAAAAAACGCCTTTTAGTGCGAATATTACACTTTGGTCTACTTTATTTATACTAGGATTTATTGCAGTAATAATATCTGCAAAATTTCCCAGGTATGTATATCTGCCAAGTTTCCTAGCAGGATGGGCGATAGCGATGTTATCGATGAATCTAGATTCAACAACTCCATTAATAAGGATGACAATTGAAATCGGAGTAGCGATGGTTGTGGGTGTATATTACGTTGGAGCTTTGATAGATAAGATACACAAGATAGTAAATGCTAGATAGAGATAATAAGTGAGAATTTTAGTCATAATGACTATAAGATGATTCGTAATATATTAAATATTTCTGTAATTGATATGTTGCGAATGATAAGGAAACTACCTGAACGATTTAGTTTAGGTAGTTTTTTTATTAACAAAATAATTAAAAAGATATTTAAAGAATATAAAGGTATTATCACAGTGAAGCAAATAAGTATCGATGGGGACATGAATCTAATGAGATATAACTATTCCTAAAATCATAATTTTGGGAATAGTTATAAAACAGAAATATGGCTGCCACGGAGGCAGCCTCGTAAATGGAGCTTTATGTATTTGACAACAAGTGATGTAACACTGTACCAATACCTATGTAATAATAAGGAATATATACTCTGTATTCGAATATCTACCGTAACACGGAGGGGTCATATACCCTTATCTCATAAAAAACGCCTCTAAGGCGAAATTTTGGCCTCGCTTTTTTACGACTCTACTGGAACTAGAATAGTATCTCCTGTTTTTACATCAGAAGCAGATATACCATTAAGTTCACATATCTTGTTAACTGTGGTGCGAGGATCAACGTACTTGCCACTATACTTATTAGCAATAGACCAAAGTGTATCGTTCTGTTTAACTTCAACTTGTCTATATGTATCTGAAGTACCAGCTTCAGTTGTAGCGAAACCTAGTAAGCTGTACACGAGCATAGTCATGCTTAATACTGTTACTAGGACAAATATAAAAAATCTAACTGGCGAAACGATTTTGTATTTCTTTTTCATAATGATTACCTCCGTATATATGATACTAATAGCTTATAGCTATGGTATTAACTATCAATGAATTAAAAAGAACAAATGTTCTATTTGGATGTTCATAGTATAACCCCTTACATATTTAAAGTCAATAAGAAAAAGAACAAATGTTTGAAAAAATATAAAAAGATGCTGTAATTCTGTATTTACAGCATCTTAAGGATGATAAGTTGTTCGAAATATTAATAGTTTTTTCTTGTTTTATTGCTTGGAAAGAATAGATATGGTAGGTATTGTATGAGTTTTAGATGACTATGCTGTTATATCTGCAAAAGACGCATCAATAAACTCAGCTAGTTTTTCTCCATTAATTATTATCTGGGCTCCCCTCTTTCCTGCCGAGATATATATATGATCATATAGTATTGCAGTTTCATCGATGAAGGTCGGAAAATGTTTTTTCATTCCTATTGGAGAGCACCCACCTCTAACATAGCCTGTTAGCGGAAGTAGCTCTTTTACATGAATCATCTCTATCTTCTTTGCACCTGCTACAGACGCTGCTTTTTTAAGATTTAACTCAGATGCAACTGGAATTACAAATACGAAATATTCTCCAGTATTTGAATGAGTTACCAATGTTTTAAAAATTTCTTCTTCAGATATTCCTAGTGCTGCAGCAACATGCTCTCCAGAGAGATCAGATTCATCATAATCATACTCACTTATATCATGGTCAATACCAGCGCTATCTAGCTGCCTCATCGCATTAGTTTTTTCAATTTTTTCTTTTTTAGCCATAATCTAAACCTCTAAACTATCTTCAGAATCTTCATAAGAGTCAATAAATTTAAGTAATAAATCGCGTTTTATATAACAAAATAGCATAATAATAATGCTAACAATAATCAAGAAAGCAATACCAAGGTAATTTCTATGTGCTAAAAACATTCCGAATAACAAGCTTTCAAGAATTCCCGGAGACCTGCCGAGTATCGAAATAAATATAAATGGTTTGATTTTTATATTTGAAATACCAGCAATATAGCTGGTGAAGTCTTTCGGAATACCAGGTATTAAGTATATGAGAAATATTATCACATAAGCGCGTCTACTATTAAGTTTTCTCACATATGATTTAACTTTTTCTTCGCCGAATATAACATGAAGAGCGTCATTTCCAAGGACTTTTGCAAGGTAGTAAGTGATTACTGTCCCAATGAAAGCTCCCGCTAGTGATATTAAGAAACCACCTAGTACCCCATATAAGTAACTTGATGCGAACTGTATCGGTTGACCTGGTATGATACATATGACGATTTGAATAATTTGCAGTAATATTAGAGGAATAAATGCAAAACCTTTAAAGTCATCAAGTCTATTTGATATATTTGACAAATAATCCTTATTGAACAATGTATCTTTATATAAGAGATATAACACGAGTGGAACAACAATTAATATAGCAAAAAGCAAAAATAGCTTACCAAAGGCGATTAACCGTTTAGAAATAGTGATATTACGTGTATTTGCACGTACATCTTGTTTTAAATCAGTTATTGTTGCTTTCGCTGTACATTCAATATTATTTTCTGTTTTCTCCTTGTGCTTTGTTGACATCTATTAGGCCTCTATTTACTAGCTCCTGCAAGCTTTTTATGATACCGAATCGAGCATGTTCATAAGTAAGACCGCCCTGATAGTAAGCAATATAAGGCTCTCTGAGCGGGGCATCAGCACTTAATTCAATGGAAGAACCTTGTACAAAGGCGCCAGCTGCCATAATCACTTGATCATCATAACCAGGCATATCCCAGGGAATTGGGGTAACGTATGCATCGATTGGTGCAGCAGACTGAATCGCCTGAATAAATGCTATCGCTAAGTCAGGATTCCTGAATTTAATTGCCTCGACTATGTCACTTCTCTCTGAAGAAACCGGTGGGCACACCTCATATCCGAGCATATCGTAAACAGCACCGCATAACATAGCTCCCTTTAGCGCTGCATTTACAACCTTGGGTGCAAGGAAAATTCCTTGAAGAACGGAACGATTTTGTCCAAAAGTTAATCCGCATTCTGAACCAATGCCTGGACACGTGAGGCGATATGATATTCTATCAATTAAATCTCTTCTTCCGCAGATATATCCACCAGAAAGCGCTAGCCCACCACCTGGATTCTTGATAAGAGAACCTGCAATTACATCCACTCCAAAATCAGTCGGCTCCTCTGCACTTACAAATTCACCATAGCAATTATCTACCATAACTATGATATCCGGGCGAATTTTGTGTATAAGATCAGTGACTTTACGGATGCTGTCCAAGGTTATCGCTGGTCGCCAGTCGTACCCTGTTGAACGCTGCATTGCAACTACCCGCGTATTCTCGTGGAGCGAATTTTTATTGCCTCTAAATCAACATCCAAGTTATCATTTAACTCAACTTCGCTGTACTCTATACCATAATCCGTCAAAGTTCCCATATAATCATGGTCATTAATTCCGATGACCGTCTGTAAGGTATCATATGGTCTACCTGTCACGTAAATCAATTCTTCGCCTGGTTTTAGTATGCCAAAAAGTGTCGTAGAGAGCGCATGTGTTCCATTGACAATATTTGGCCTTACAAGAGCTGCCTCCGTATTGAAGATACTAGCATATACCTTTTCAACGGCTTCACGGCCTGCATCGTCATATCCATATCCAGTGTTCCATGCGAAGTGTGAATCGCTGATTTTATTATCTTGAAATGCACCTAGAACTTTGAGCTGGTTAATAGCACATATATCCTCTAGTTCAGTAAACTGTTTTTTCAGCTGTTCCTCTGCCCTATCTACGATGTCTAGAACAGCAGGCTTAATATCAAAATTCTTTATGAGATGCTCATTATAGCTAGTCATTAATCGTTGTCCTTTCTCTCTATCTCCCACTCCATATCTTTCACCAAATCTCGCTTTACATTCATCTTATGTGAAGCATAAAGCTGAGTCGTCGTTACTTGCTCGTGATCAAGTAGAGCTTGTACATCATAGATGGAGTTTCCACGCCCTATGAGACTAGTGGCCGCTGTTGCGCGTAGCTTGTGCGGGCTATAACCGTTGTGTTTTGTAGTGTTAAGCGCGATTGCAGTATACTTTTTTTACTAGCTCCCTTATCGACCTTGATGTCATACGTCTTCCTTGCAAAGATAGAAATAACGCATCCTCGTCGGCTTCCGTTTCTTCAGCAATCGAAGAACGTTCGTTGTTGATATAATCCTGAACAGTCATTTGTACTGACTGATTAATCGGCATGCTTGATTCTTTACCTCTTTTGCGATAAATGATAAATTCGCCACGAGAGAAGTTAAATGAAGAAATGTTGAGCTGCTGAAGCTCTGAAAGCCTAAGACCATATGTTAAGAAAAGAATTAGAATTGCTTTATCACGAAGCTTCGTCTTCTCCCAGTACTTGCGCTCATGTGGAGTCATGTTTGAACCAGTGCTTACAGCGTCAAGCATAATCATTACTTCGTCATCTTGAAGTGCCTTTATCTCACGCTCACCAGGTTTAGGAACCTTTATTGGATCAAATCCATCAGTTATGTTGTTCTCAATAAATCCATCACGATAAAGCTGTTTAAACATGACGGATACAGAAGACTTTTTGCGTGCGAGAGTTTTGTTATTATTCTCATAAATAATTATCTTATCGCCATCATCTACAGTGTACTTGCGGCAGAAATCAATAAATAGATTGACATCCATAGATGTAAGTTCGCGAATTTCTTCAAGTTTTATATTTTTTGGAACATCAGCATCTGTGAGCGAAGTATTACTAATGAGATAATCGAAGAAAAAACGCACATCCTGCAGGTATGCAAGTCTAGACATGGGAAGAACATTTCCTTTTAGGTACACAAAATATGAACGCAAAAAACTAGGTAGTTCGCGTTCAATTGCCTCACACTTCATGTATATTTCGTTTTCTTTTTCAATCACATTATCTGGTTTATCAGATTTATTGTGAATTTTGAGCCGCTTTACATCGTTGCCAGCGGCTCCGATAGTTCTTTTTATAGCCATAGTCCCAATTATTTGCTAGCTTCTAGAATTTCATCGACTACATTGCCAACCATCTGTCCCTTTTGTATCTCAATCCAGTGAGCATTATCGTAGCGCTTAAACCATGTCAATTGACGTTTTGCATAGTGTCGTGTATTCGTTTTAATATTATTCACAGCTTCTTCAAGTGTAGCTTTACCGTCAAGGTACAATAAGAGTTCTTTGTATCCGATACCTTCATCGCTGGTGTTTCGCTATTATATCCCATAGAAAGAAGGTGCTTTACCTCTTTGAGTAGTCCCTCCTCCATTAGCTTATCAACACGTCTATTTATACGAGTGTAAAGCCATTCACGTTCCATATTAACAATATTGATCTTGAAATCATATTTAGTATTAGGTTCGAGTTTATCCATTGATTCCAATTTTGAGCCTAGTTCATAAGCTTCTATTGCTCGGATAATCTTCCTAATGTTATTAGGGTGAATTCTTGCGGCTGCATCAGGGTCGACTGCAGACAGAAGCTCAAATAGATATTCATTACCTCTTACCTCTGCAAGATGTTCTAATTCATCTCTACGCTTTAGGTTTATTGGCTTAGCTGCAAATGACATCTTGTATATAAGTGAGTTAAGATATAGTCCAGTTCCACCTACAACTATTGGCGTATTGCCACATGCTAATATCTCATCTATCTTCTCAAAAGCGAGCTTCTGATACTGTGCTACTGTTATATCATCAGCCGGATCAACGAAACCATATAGATGATGAGGAATGGCTTTCATATCCTTTTGAGAAGGTTTAGCACTTCCTATATCCATATACTTATAAAGCTGAACAGAATCACAGTTTACAATTTCTCCCTTAACTCTCTTGGCGAGATATAGTGCTACAATGCTTTTTCCAGCAGCAGTCGGCCCGCCAATTATATAAACTTTTTTATTACCTATGGTCATAACGATTTCCCTTCTATATATTGTTAACGCTTAAATGCGCGCGAAATTTCTGATAATGTAAACCTAATGAATGTAGGCCTCCCGTGAGGACAACTAAATGGATTTACACAGTTTGACAATTGCTCGATAAGTTCCTCAATCTCCATCGTACTAAGCTTATTATTGCCTTTTACAGCGGCTTTGCACGAGCGCATGATAAGTTTATCGATAACGGTCGTATTCCCTCTATCAGATCTTGATTCTGGGTCCTCAATGTATGTGTGGATAAATAGCTCTGCCTCACCTCTATCCATGTAGGTCGGAATACCTCTAACGATGAATGTATTATTTCCAAAATCGTCGATATCGAAACCTAGTCTAGCGAGATCATCCATCCAGAATCTTTCGGCAGCATATACATCGCTCGAAGTCTCAATGGAAAAAAAGGCATTAGCATTGGTTGAGATACGTGTTCCGAGTCATTATACACAGTGATAAAATGCTCGTACATGATACGCTCGTGTGCAGCGTGTTGATCAATTAGATATGCTATATCAGTTGATTGCATGATAATGTATGTATCAAATAAGTATCCCTTATATACTAGTGAATCAAAATCAAATGTCTGGACATTAGGTGCTTTAATTGCAATCTGCTTTTTAATTATAGCATTATCTTTAGCATTATCGTTGATTTTAACATCATTATTATTTGCATTTGATGTGTTATTATTATGATTAGCTTCTTCAAAACCACCCTTTACAGAATCTGTATCAGTGCAATTTTGTGTAGATTCAGCTAATCCATCAGGTGTATATGTATCAGTGATATCTGAAACCCTCGTTTTAGATGCAAGAAATGACTTTATATCAACCTGTGTACTCTTTTTTTCATCGGATTTTAGCGAATTGTCTTGATAGGTCTCTGAAGAGAGTCTTTCAGCGTTTGAAGCGGTAATATCCACTGCTGAAGAGGCTTTTGTATCAGAAAGTGCCTTCGGACCTAAGACCCCATTGCTGAAGGAATTGTATTCTCTGAGTTAATTACACGCTTGATAGCGTTTTCTATGTCTTTAACAATATCTTCTTCGTGTAGAAATTTTATTTCCTTCTTATTAGGATGTATATTTACATCTATAGTTTCCGGGTTAACTTCAATAAATAATATGCAAATCGGGTGACCGGAGAATATTCTGTCTCCATACCCTTTTACAATACCCTTTTCAATAGTAGAGCTACTGATATATCTGCCATTTACGAAGAATATTTGCCCTCTTTTGTTGCTCTTTGTACTCCCTGGATCGGAGATAAATCCATGAACATAGTCACCATCAATTTCTATCAGTTCGCGATAAGATGGATATATTGACTGAATTGTAGTGAGGATATCACCAGTGCCAGGTGTTGCAATAACAGTCTGCTTGTTGTTAATGAGTCTGAAAGCAATGTGAGAATAGTATATGGCAATCTTTTGAATCATATCGATGATCACTGTTGCTTCTGCAGCATCACTCTTCATAAATTTTCGTCTTGCAGGAGTATTATAAAATACATCCTCAACCACCATGGTAGTACCAGTATTCATACCAGTCTTTTCTATGCTTACAGTTGTTCCTCCTTGCATCTTGAGCTTAGTGCCAAGTTCGGAATCCGCTGTCTTTGAATATACTGTAAGTCTAGAGATTGCAGTTATACTAGCCAGGGCTTCACCTCTGAACCCAAGAGTATTTATATGATCAAGATCGCTGAGTTTTGATATTTTACCTGTTGCGTGTCTTTCAAATGCCAGTTCAATCTCATCGCTAACTATTCCAGACCCATTATCTGTTACCCTTATGTATGACTTACCACCATTTTTGATTTCAATTACTATCTGTGAGGAGCCAGCGTCAATAGAGTTCTCAATCAGCTCTTTGACAATAGAAAGTGGGCGTTCAATGACTTCACCTGCAGCTATTTTATCTGCTATAAACTCATCGAGAATTCTAATCATAGTAACTCCTTCTATTTTACTTTATCCTGGATTTCTTTCAGTTTTAACATTGCTTCCATCGGTGTGATGTTATTAAGATTATATCCTTAATTTCATCGATAATTTCTTCATATTCGTTCTCGTCATCTGCTACAATACTCTGTCCAAAGAATGATATCTGATCACTAGATAGTGGTGATGAACTAGAACCAGACTCAAGTTCTCTGAGCTTTGAAGCAGCCTTTTTACGGATTTCAGAAGGAACCCCAGCGATTTTTGCAACATGAATACCGTAGCTTTTACTAGCAGGTTGCTCAGATATCTTGTGGAGAAATACAATATCACTTCCCTGCTCACTTACGGCAACAGATAGATTTTTAACGTTTGCGTATTTACTTTCGAGAACCGTTAGCTCGTGGTAGTGAGTAGCGAACATGGTCCTAATACAATTTCCTGGTTTTGACAAAAACTCAATAGTAGCCCATGCAATTGAAAGGCCATCGAAGGTACTAGTACCCCTACCGATTTCATCGAGTATGATTAGGCTACGCTCAGTCGCATTTCTAAGGATATTTGCTAGTTCACTCATCTCAATGTAGAAAGTCGATTGACCGTGAGATAAATTGTCGGAAGCACCTATTCTGGTGAACACTCTATCAACCGCTCCAATATGAGCATGTTCACAAGGAACAAACGACCCAATCTGTGCCATCAGCACTATAATGGCTGTTTGGCGCATGTAAGTGGATTTACCAGACATATTAGGACCTGTGATAATCAGCATACTGCGTGATACTGTGTCAAGTAGCGTACTATTTGATACGAATAAACCTTCTCCTATCATCTGCTCAACCGCTGGGTGACGACCTTCCTTAATGTCTATTACACTAGAATCATCTACAATTGGCTTTACGTATCCATATCTTGAAGCGACATCGGCAAGAGAAGTCAGGACGTCGAGAAGAGCTACTGAGGCAGATGCTCTTTGAAGCCTAGCAAAATAAGGCTCAATAGAAGCTCGAACTTCTTTAAAAATCTCATATTCTATATTATTAATTTTAGCCTCAGCTGATAAGACAAGACTCTCCTTCTCCTTCAGTTCTGGTGTTATGTATCTCTCGTTGTTGACGAGTGTTTGCTTTCTTATGTAGTCATCTGGAACGAGAGGAAGATTAGATTTACTAATATCGATATAGTATCCAAATACCTTGTTGAATCCAACCTTTAGATTCTTAATACCTGTGCGCTCTTTTTCTCTAGTCTCAAGACCTGTAATCCATTCTTTTGCATCCTTTATTGATAATTTTATACTATCAAGTTCTTCAGAATAACCTGGCTTAATAAGTTCTCCATCCGTGATTGTAAATGGTGGTTCTTCAACAATAGCATTCTCGATAAGAGCCTCTAGTTCCGAAAAATCGTCAAGAGATGAATAGATTTCGTTTAAAAGAGGTGAATTTATATTACATAACTCGTCCTTAATTGATGGTAGCTCTCTGAGAGTAGTCTTAAGTGCTATGAGGTCTTTGCCATTAGCTCTCATGCTCGCTATCCTAGCTGTTAGACGCTCAAAATCATATACGTGTTTGAGTGACGAAACTATATTCGCTCTATTAACTGGCAAATCAACTAGTATTTCAACTGCATCCAGCCTCTTGTTGATTGCATCGCTATCCCTTTAGAGGTTCTTTAATGAAACCTTCTGATAAGTCTTCCTCCCATTGCTGTATGTGTCTTATCTAAAACGTCAAGCAAAGAGCCCTTCTGGCTCTGATTATATTGTGTCTCTAGCAGCTCTAGATTGCGCATAGTTGACCTATCTAGAATCATATTTAGGCCGGATTCCTTTAAAATTAAATGCTTAATCTGTGGAGATGCATGCTTTTCGGTTTCCATTAGATACAGAAGAAGTGATCCTGAAGCAATTGTAACTTCCCTCTTATCCTGTATATCTAGAGGAATAAGAGAAGTTACTTCAAATTGTGACAGGAGTATGTCTTCGCAAGAAGAGTATTTAAAATATGATTCATCTATAGTATTTATATAGGTGCCCGATGACGTCTTGCAGTATAGGTCAATAAAATCTGAAGAGGTTTCATCAAAGTAAATGATTTCTTTAGGAGATATTCTCACAAGCTCAGAAATCAACAGCTCGTTGTCATGATTATCACGGACTTCAAGTGCTGTAAATTCACCGGTAGTGATATCAGTGTATGCTATCCCGCTAGTCTTTTTAGTAATATATACAGAGGCTAAATATAAATTGTCTTTCGCATTTGTTGATTCATCTATATCAATTGTTCCAGGAGTGATTATTCTGATTACTTCTCGCTTTACAATGCCTTTAGCCTCTTTTGGGTCTTCAATCTGTTCACAAATAGCAACTTTATATCCTTTTGCGACTAGTTTAGCAATATATGAATTCGCAGCATGAAAAGGAACACCACACATAGGTGCCCTTTCTTCTAACCCGCAATTTCTGCCGGTTAAAGTAAGTTCCAATTCACGAGATGTTATCAGAGCGTCGTCAAAAAAAAAGCTCATAAAAATCACCTAGCCTATACATTAACAAGCAGTCCTTGTATTGCTCTTTTATGTCGAAGTATTGCTTCATCATCGGTGAAAGGCCCATAATCTCCCCCTTTTTGTATGTTATTAATAATCGAGCTCGCCGTGAGCTATACTCACAACTTCTTGTGGCGAGATTTCCTTAGATGATTCTGTTTTCCTGAGGTATAGTAGATATTCAATATTACCCTTAGTTCCTTTAACAGGAGAATAATCTAACCCATGTGGGATATAGTCCGTTATCAGATGCGTAGCCGATGACATTCTCTATCACCTCCACGTGGACTTTACTATCACGAACTATGCCTTTTTTTCCCACCTGCTCTCTACCTGCTTCAAATTGCGGCTTAATGAGACACATAACCGCTCCTGTATCCTTGAGAATTTTTGATGCAACAGGAAACATATGCCTTAATGAAATAAATGAAACATCGATGGATATGAAATCAATCGGCTCTTCAATAAGGGTTGTATCGAGATAACGAATGTTAGTTTTCTCCATGTTGATCACCCTAGGGTCTACACGTAGCTTGTAGTCGAGCTGGCCATAACCAACATCTAGAGCGTAAACTTTTAGTGCTCCGTTCATGAGCATGCAGTCGGTAAAACCGCCAGTAGAAGCTCCCATATCAACAGCATAGCAACCATTTAGTTTGATATTAAATGATTGTATAGCCTTTTCCAGCTTTAGACCGCCACGACTAACATATTTAAGAAGCTTGTCTTTAACTTTAAATTCACTATCTACATCGAATTTTTGACCAGATTTAGTCTCGACAATTCCGTCAACTGTTACAAGACCGGCCATTATTGTACGCTTTGCGTTATCCCGTGATGAGGCAAGTCCATTATTCACGAGTATGACATCAAGCCTTTCTTTCAAAGTACTCAGTTGCTCCTTTCACTATATCATTTGCTGTCATTCTGCATTCAATACGAAGCTGCTCTATAGAGCCTTGTTCTATAAATTTATCAGGAACGCCAAAGGTGATTAACCCATAATCATTCCCTGTTTCTATCGCTCTAGTAGCGAATATCTCTCCAAAACCTCCGCGAACAATATTATCCTCTATAGTAATCACAAGTTTAGTATCTATTTTAGTCAGGTCTTCTTCAAACGGACTTACTACACATACGTTTGTTACACCAACGTCATAACCCTTTGACATGAGTTCTCGTGCAGCTTCAAGTGCAGTGTCGAGCATATTTCCAACTGCAAAGATAGTAATATCAGCGCCATCAGAAAGCTTTATATTATTACCTGTAAATGCCTTTAATTTGAGATGATCAAATTTGGAAGAACCACGAGGGTATCTTATAGCTACAGGAGAATTCATATTCTTTACAGCATATTCGAGCATCTCTTCAAGCTGCGCTCCATCCGCAGGTGCAAACACTGTCATATTAGGGAATACTTGAAAGATAGCTAAGATCAAATACACCGTGATGTGTTTCACCATCTGCACCTACTAGTCCAGCTCTATCAACTCCAAATATGACATGCTGATTTTGTATACATACATCTTCAATGATTTGGTCATATGCCCTCTGAAGGAATGAAGAGTAGATTGGCGCAACTGGAATCATGCCAGCTTTTGCAAGTCCTGCAGCAAATAGTACAGCATGTTGTTCAGCAATTCCTACATCAAAGAAACGATTTGGAAGCTCATCGCAAAATGGACCCAGCCCGGTAGCGGTTCCCATGGCTGCTGTAATAGCAACTATTCGGTCATCTTCTTTCGCTAATTCTAGTAACTTATTACCAAATACTTCTGAGAATGAAACCTCGCTGGATGAATTGTTTGACGATAATAAATTACCGTCATCAATACTAAATGGACCGACACCATGGAATTTTCTAGGAAATTTTTCGGACCATGAATAGCCTTTGCCTTTTGTCGTAATAACGTGAACGATAGTCGGTCCTTCGACCGCATTTGCTGCATTAAATGCCTCTATGAGCTTAGGGATATCATATCCATCAATTGGACCGATATACTTAATGCCAAGTTCTTCAAAAAGGATTCCCTGTTGATCTAGCACTGAAAGCTTAATTCGTGATTTTGTTCGACTTATTCCATTTGAAATAGGCTTTCCTATCAGCGGAACTCTATTCAGTGATGTGCGTACGGATTTTTTTGCATTTATATAATTAGATGAGCTACGAAGACGCTGCAAATGCTTTGACATAGCCCCTACGTTATGAGCGATAGACATGCCATTATCATTCAGTATTATGCGTATCTTTAGTCTATTAGAACCGATGTTATTTAAAGCTTCATAAACCAACCCACCGGTCATGGCCCCATCCCCTATTAGCGCAACTACTTCGCTTTCTTCTCCTTTAAATTGCGAGCCACTGCGTAGCCTGCAGCTGCACCAAGTGATGTGCTACTGTGACCAGTATCATATGCATCATGAACACTTTCATATGCTTTAGGAAAACCGCTTAGCCCCTTAAATTTACGGAGTGTATCGAATTGATCAGCTCTGCCCGTGAGTATCTTATGTACATAAGTCTGATGACCGACATCATAGATTATCTTGTCAACAGGGCTGTTGTAAACCTTATGCATAGCAACAGTTAACTCAACTACACCGAGATTTGATGCAAGATGACCACCAGTTTTAGAAACTTTCTGAATCAAAAATTCCCTGATGTCACTGCACAGTTCCTCGAGTTCATTTTCGTCGGCTGATTTTATAATAGATATCAGATCTTCATGTTCAAGATCATATTTCATTATGCTCTCCTCTGTTCTAGCTTAAGTGCTAGATCTCTAAAGAATTTTTTATCTGATGTTTCAAATTGTTCAATCGATTCAATCGCAGTTATTGTAAGGGTGTGTAGCTCTTCTTTTGCTTGCTCTATACCGTTTACTATTGCAAAATTAGCTTTTTCCTGCTGGGAATCTTTGCCAGGTGTCTTGCCGAGTTCTTCTGTTGAACCGGTCATATCCAGTATATCGTCGGATATCTGAAATGCTTTTCCGATACATCTAGCATATACGTTAAATGCATCGATTATAGATTCATCCGCTCCAGCTATACTTAAACCAGCAATAATTGGTGCGCAGATAAGGGCTCCTGTCTTGTTTTCTTCAATAAAATCCACATGCTCTTGTAAATTAACTTTTGTGCTATTCTCGACATCTACCACCTGACCGGCTATCATCCCATTAACTCCGGCAGCTTTGCGATTATAAGACCTGCTCGGCAGTGTCTCCTAAGCTTCTCGAGATTATCAAATTGATATGTAAAATCTCTGAACATAAGTTCCATAGCAGTATTCAGTAGTGCATCTCCTCCGAGAATTGCAATGTCTTCTCCAAATACTTTATGGTTAGTTGGATTTCCACGACGTAAATCATCGTTGTCCATCGCTGGTAAATCATCATGAATTAGCGAATAAGTATGGATATATTCAATTGCACATGCGAATGGGAGCGCTTCATATATATTGCCGCCAGCAAAATCACATGCAGCTAACAGTAGTACAGGGCGAAGCCTCTTACCGCCGCTTGTCAAGCTGTATTTCATTGATTCAAAGAGCATTTGCGCTTTAGTATCAATCCTAGGAATGTAATCGAGCAAATGCTCTTCGATAAGAGCTTTATATTCGTTATAATCGTACATATCCGCACCTATTCTTCATCAGAATTGAAAACTTCAATTTTCTGTTCTGCTTCATCGAGTATTTTATTACAAAGCTCTGCATCCTTCATGCCTTGATCAAATAGCTTCATAGACTCATCAATTGAAGTTGTATGCTTGGTAATGTTATTAGCGGCATCCACTAGATCCTGATAAGCCTCCATAAATGTTTTATCTATATTCTTTGTCATATCACACCTCTTAATTTTGCGTTTTCGACGTAGTTTTTGCTTCAAATGACCCATCAGCCATAGTTATGGTATAAATCTCGTCTAAAGCGATATTTGACATGTCTGAGACCACTATGTCATTCTTTGTGACAAGAGCATAACCCTTACTGAGCACATTAGTTGGATTATTCTCCTTAAGTGTTATAACTGCTTTATCGATGTTAAGTTTCATTTCGCGAATCTTGCCACTCATTGTATGAATGAGATGCTCTCTTTGAATTTTAATATTGTTACGCTCCATCTTAATTTTATAAGCGATGGATTTTTTTAACTCTTGTTCATTTCTCGCGATTTGCTCTCTAAGTTCAAATGTATTAATAGCAGCCATATCAGCAGCAGCGGTTGGGGTCTCGGCTCTTGCGTCAGCCACCCAATCCGATATTGATACATCTGATTCGTGACCAACTGCACTGATAGTCGGAATCTTTGATGCAAAGATAGCCCGTGCAACACCTTCATCATTAAATGCCGCTAAATCTTCAGCTGAACCACCGCCACGTCCAATAATAAGAACATCTATACGTTTGACAGATTTACTATAATTATTAGCAGTTTCAATGCTTTTTATGATGCTCACCGGAGAACCGATGCCTTGTACTAGCGTTGGAAAAATTATTATATCAGCATAATCGTTCTTGCTTGTGATTATCTTCTTAATGTCCTCTATAGCTGCTCCAGTGTCAGAAGTTATTACACCAATACGCTTTACAAATCTAGGGATTGGCTTTTTATATTCTCGAGAAAACAACCCTTCAGATTCGAGGAGCTTCTTTACTCGATTATATTCATTTGCAAGGTCGCCTTCACCAAAGCTTTCAACCATACGGATGGAAAATGAATAGTTACCACCACGAGCATAAGCGCTTATGTCTCCAAGCGCTACTATTTTACTACCATTCTTAATAAGAGATGTGTCGATTCTCGAAATATTACTCCTCCATATGACTGCACGAAGTACACTATTTTCGTCTTTTAAGGAGAAATACATATGACCGCCACTCGTAGAAACACCTGATACTTCACCTATTAATGGCAAATTCTTGAGGTTAGGATCACCGTTTAACTTTTTTGAAACGTACTCGTTAAATTGTGTTATTGAAAATGGATTCATTAAATGCGTTTCCTCCAAGAATAGATATGCCTACTGCGTTATCGCCAGATAGCTCTGGGCTACCAAAATTTATTTTCAAAGAACTACTTTCGTCCATAAGTTCTTTTATCTTTCATCTAAAATACTTACTAGATGCCACTCCCCCAGCCATATAAATATTAGGTATATCAAACTTATTAGCAAGATATTTTGAAACATCGAAGAGCAATATAGATAGTCTTTCCATAAGCTCCGCGGCAACTTTCCGCTCTTGATTCTTCGATTGCATTTAAAACTTGATACTCAGTACCTGACAAATTAAACCATCCATCATCAACCTTAATCTTTGTAAGGTGGCTAGAGCCGTTATATCCATATTTTAAAGCGAGTTTGATCGATATACTTCCCTGCTGGAAAATTGTAACCGAGAGCAACGCCCAGCTCTATCTAGCAGCTTTCCAATACTTATATCCTTAGTTCCCCCAACTATATCAAGGTCATAGTGAATATCGTCTCTAGTCGCAAGAAGAGCTTCTGTTGTACCGCCACTGAGATGAAAAAATATTATTTTATCATCTGACAAGTCCGTTTCAAAAGATTTTAAAACTGCAGCTACATGTCCCTCCTGATGAGAAAATGTATATAGCGGTACAGCAAGACTGCTGCTTAGAAAGCTTAGCTGCATTAAATCCTGCCATAAAAACGGGCATGTATGAACTTTCAACTCGTCTAGGAGCATCGGAAACAGATATACAACAAATCTTTACTTCTATCTACTACAGAAAGAGCCTCATCAATAAATGAAGGCAGAACATTTACGTGCTTAAAGAAAGCGATAGACTGCCTTAGTCCAAGCGCACCGTGTTCAACCTCCAAAAAATCTGACTTTTCAAATATTGTATTGTTATCTTGATCAGTAATTGCAACCGACGTTTTGTAATTAGATGTATCTATGCCAAGACAATATCTATTGCTCATTTAACTCCCTATTTATCTTACCAAGTACCGAGTTTATGAATGCGTAAGACCTTTCATCTCCATAAATCTTGCCTAGTTCAACGGCTTCATTAATAGAAACATTTGCCGGAATTGAATCAACATATAGAATTTCAGCAAGTGCAGTTCTAAGTATCGCGAGATCAGCCTTAGGGAGTCTGTTTATATCCCAATTATCAATATTCTTAGAAATAAGTTTATCTATTTCACTGATATGATCTCGAATAGCGTTAAGTGTATCTGTTGCTTGATTTTGTTTTAACGCCTTCTCTGCCTCTTCGACACAGGTGAGTTGCTCATAATCAAAATTATCAGTTACATCCATTTGGTAAACGAACTGCATTATGTTTTCTCTAATTATTCTTCTATCCATTAATCATTCTCCTGGTCGATTCCTTCTACACTTATGTTTACAGCGTCTACTTTCAGTCCAGTAAATTCTTCGATTACATTTTTGATCGCACTCTGAATTTCATAAGATAACTGAGGAATGTTGTAACCATAATACACTATAATATGTAAGTTGATAGATATATTATCGCCGTCTCGATTAATTCGCACGCCATTCATACCGCTATCACGACCAAAAATATTTTTTGAAAAATTATCAGAAATACTTGAAATCATTTTACTTACGCCTTTGATTTTGTGTACTTCCTCAGTAATATATCCAACAATAACTTGATCATCTATCGAGATACAGCCATTACCAGTATTGAAACTACTCATCTAAATTGTCTTCCTTTTCGCTATACTTATCATGATCTTCGATTGTTATACGAACTTTTTCAATACGTCTATCTTTTACCTCTAAGATTTGGAAAGTAATATTACCATATTCGATAGGTTTATACGTGGAGTTCTCTTTAGGAATTTCACCGATATAATCAATTATAAATCCTCCAACAGTCTCACTATTTTCAGATTCAAGTTCGATACCAGTTTCTTTGTCAAGATCATCAAGATATACATTTCCATCAACAATGTATTCTGAGTCAGAAATCTTCTCTATAATCCTATCTTCATCGTCAAATTCATCATCGATATCTCCAACTATTTGTTCGATAATATCCTCAATTGATACTAGCCCACTAAACCCGCCGTACTCGTCAATTAATATTGCAATGTGTTGTTTTGTCTTTTGCAGTTCTACAAAAAGGGAGTCGATATTCTTGGTTTCAGGTACCAAATAAGGTTCTCGCATTATCTCTTTGATATTTATGTTATCAAAACCAGAAGAAGCACCTTTCAGCAAGTAGTCTTTAACCAGAAGAAGTCCTATAATGTTGTCAGTATCACCATCACATATTGGAATACGTGAGTGACGAAGCTCCATTAACTCTTCGAAATACTCGTCTTTATCATCCTGTAGATCAATCATAAAAACATCAGTTCGTGGTGTCATGATCTCATATGCGAGTAAATCATCAAATTCAAATATGCTGTCGATCATTCGACGTCCTTCTTCTTTGAGATCACCACTCTCCTGCCCTTTATCTAGCATTGATCTTACATGATCTTCAGAGAACTGCGCATCATCTACATCAATATCTTTTCTCATCACGAGAAGAAATAAGTTGGCAACGCCTAAACATAGCTTTGTGATAGGAAATAGTACAACATACACAAACCGCTGCATTTTAATCAATCTGATAGCATATGAATCGGCAGATTGTGCGGCAAGCTTCTTCGGGAAAATATCAGCTATAGCAAAGTAAATAGTAGCAAAGACAATATTTGCTATAATTGGAAGAAATCTGTATGTACTCAGCCTATTGTAAAAAACCAAAATTAAAAAAACAACTATGGCAATTATTGCCATCGAATACATGAAAAATCCTATCCGGATACTGGTATTTAGATGGTTTTTTTATGAAATTATGGATGAGCTCCACTCTTTTTATTGTTAGGCTCGTCCTCTAAAAATTTCGTTAAGCTTATTTCTATCTACACAGTCAAGTGCATTTAGTGACGCAGAAACCAATCCATTGGCAATTAGAATTGCGAACACTATAAGTACATATATGGTCCAACTCACGGGGTCAGATGACATGATTTTTCTCCTTTTTAATAATTTATTTAATATAAATATACGATATTGTTGCTTTTATGATTCCTTTTTCTTCCTAAGTATGAAGTCAGATGGATACGTTTTGCTAAGTTTAACTTTGATTATCTGCTGAGGATGAGGCGCTGATTCTATTGGATTATTATTCTCATCATACATTTCTCTAACTATCTCATCAGTATAATCTGTACGAGGTCCAAAAACTTCGATATCCTCGCCAACACAGAATTTGTTACGCTGTTCGACAATGGTTAGACCACTATCAGGTTCATAGCCTCTTACAACACCGATAAACGAATACTCACGAGTGTAATCGCTGCTAGAATAATTCTGCCCACTACTATCGGGCTTAGAATAATAGAAACCGTGATAAAACTCTCTGTGACTGGCTTTACACAGCTCTTTATACCATTTTTCCTGAAATGTGTAATTATCTGGGTCCTCAAGATATTCATCAAGCGCCGCTCTATATGCAGAAACAACAGTCGCTACATAAAATGGACTCTTCATACGTCCTTCTATTTTCAGAGACGAGATTCCAGCATCTATTAGATCAGGAAGTTTATCAAGCATACATAAATCACGAGAATTCATGATATAACTTCCTCGATTATCTTCTTCAACAGGATAATACTCACCTGGTCTTTTTTCTTCGACTAGTGAATATTTCCATCTACATGGATGTGTACATGAACCTCTGTTTGCATCTCTACCAACCATGAAATTGCTAAGTAGACATCTGCCTGAGTAAGACATACACATAGCTCCATGAACGAATGCCTCAATTTCGGTATCAGGCGGAAGAACTTTTTTCATCTCTCTAAGCTCTTCAAGGCTCATCTCTCTGGCTGCAACGATTCTTTTTGCACCCATTTGTTCAACCCAAAATGCAGCAGTCATATAGTTAGTCGTATTTGCCTGTGTGCTAATATGAATTTCAGCATCAGGGATGATGCCTTTTACTATTGTCATTACACCTGGATCTGAAACAAGGAATGCATCAATCGGTATATCCTTTATTTTTTCAAGATATGCCTTGAGTGGCGGAATATCATCATTGTGCGGATATATATTGATGGTCATGTATCCTTTAGCATCGTGTTCATGGATAAACTCCATCGCTTCTTTGATTTCGTCTATAGATAAATTTCCTGCCCCGGCACGAAGGCTAAATAGTTCACCTCCAAAGTAAACTGCATCAGCCCCATATATAATAGCTGTCTTAAGCTTCTCAATATCTCCAGCTGGAGCAAGTAGTTCGATTTTTCTTATTAGTCATTTAGTTTAATTACAGCAAGACCATCACCACAGCTTAACAATGAAATGGTCAAATCCTTTCTACCCTTTAAATACTCTAAAAATTCTTTCATCCTCTTGACGCTTGTACGGTGTCTGCGTCCAGGATCAATTGTTGAACCAGTTAAATACCCGTGAATTAGCATATTGTCACAGATTATGGTTGCCCCTGGTTTTGATAATTTCTCAGCTCTATCAAAGAACTCACGGTAATGACTCTTTGCGGCATCTATGAAAATAAGATCAAATCGTGCATCTGGTGAATTATCCTTGATTAAAGAATCTAATATGCCATTTGCATCACCAAATTTTAAATTGATTCTGCTTTCTAAACCAAGTGATTTTATGTTAGAAACTGCATAATCGTACATATGAGGGGCTCTCTCTATCGTTGTGATATGAGCCCCCTCGCAAGTAGTTGCAAAATAACATGCTGAATACCCGTAAGCCGTTCCGATCTCAAGTATATTATTTGGTTTCGCAATCTTTAAAAAAGTATTTAAATAGCTCTCGGTTTCACGCAGTATCAACGGTACATTATCAATCTCACAAAAGGATCTAAGTTTTCCTAAATTATCTGATATGGGTGAGTAAAATGAGTCTAAAAGATTAACGATTTTTTCGTCAGTTATACTCATTATTTGTTCTTCTCCGCTAAAGCTTTCGAATAAGCTTCTTTGTCTTTTAGGAATTTATTATAGTCCTTACTAAAGTTGTGTGTGCCATCAAGCTTCTCACTTACAACATAATATAAGTAATCGGTGCTCTCTGGATAAAGAGCAGCTTTAATCGACGCCTTTCCAGGTGAACATATAGGTCCTGGTGGTAATCCTTTATTTGTATACGTATTGTATGGTGAATCAATCTTTGTATCAGCAATTGATAGATTCTCTTTAGGTTTTCCTAGTGCATACTGAATGGTTGCATCAATCTGCAGAGGCATGCCAGCTTTGATTCTATTGTATATAACACTTGCAATCTTAGCTCTGTCTCCATCATATTGAGACTCGCGTTCTATTAGAGAAGCGATTATTATTATTTCATTTTCACTTAGATTTAGCTCTTTTGCACGCTTCCTATATTTCTTAGTAAACACCTTATCATACTGATTGAGCATCGTAGTGATAACCTGGGTTTCATCAGCATCTAAGTCTACCGCATAAGTATCTGGATAGAGATATCCTTCGAGATGATTATCACCTGACTGAGCACCCTTTAAGAAAAAGAAAATTTGCTAAAATCTCCGTGCTTAGCAATTTCAAGGAATTTATCTTTATTGACAATTCCTTCTTTGTCTAACTTAGTAGCTGTCTGTTCGATAGTATATCCTTCAGGAATAGTAAATGTCTTGGTACTTGAAACTCCCTTTACTATAGTCTGTGCTATATCACTAGATCTCATGCTAGGAGATACTGAAAAGCTACCAGCTTTATATTTGCCATCATATCTCCAAATCTTAGATACGAGCTTATACTTAGATACACTGCTGATTACACCTTTTTTGTAAAGCTCCTTCGCAATATCGTTAGTTGATGAACCTTCTTTAATCTTAACAACTACAAATGTATTATCTGTTCGATCTTTTGGTTTGTTAATTATAAGAAGTGATGCACTTAATGCGATAAGGATGAGCAATAAAGCGATAAGAATGCCTAAATGCTTTCTTTACTGACTTCTTCATATTACCTCCAACAACTAGGAATATTGTTAGCCAATATCAAACTGAAATTGAAATTAGCTAACAATTTTCATTACACAGTATTTAAATTGATAATTTAAATAAACTTTTTATACTACTTAGATCTTCCTAAGTACTCTCCACCATTTCTAGTGTCTATCTGAATAACCTCTCCCTCCTCGATGAAGATTGGAACCTGAATTACAGCACCTGTCTCAACTGTAGCAGCTTTAGTAACATTAGTCGCTGTATCTCCCTTAACTCCGGGCTCAGTTTCGATAACCTTGAGGTCAACGAAGTTTGGAGCTTCAACAGCAAAGGCATTTCCCTGATAGAATTTAATAGTAGCGGTATCATTTTCTCTGATGAACTTTACAGCGTCTTCAACGAGATCTGCGCTTAGAGGAACCTGGTCGAAAGTCTCCTGATCCATGAAGTAGTATAGCTCGCCGTCGTTATAGAGATACTGCATAGTCTTTGTCTCGATATGAGCCTTTGGGAACTTATCGTTAGGGTTAAATGCCTCTTCTCTGGTAGCACCAGTAAGAATATTTCTGTACTTAGTCCTAACGAAAGCAGCACCTTTACCAGGCTTTACATGCTGGAAGTCAAGTACTACATGTGGCTCTCCGTTCATCTCGAAAGTTACGCCTTTTCTGAAATCTCCTGCACTAATCATACTTAATCTCTCTTTCTGTGATATTAAAAATTAAAATTATTATCTTTATGCAACGTATATGTATGTATTATATCAAATATTCACGTTAAATATTAATCTTTACAACATCTGATAGGATTTCATACACGTCCTTCATCATTATAGCAAATCTCGCCTCTGCTTGCATGTATTCTGCAGCTTTAGGATTAGATGACATCATAGCATACATTGACTGCATCTGAGCCATTGCCTCTTGTCCAATCTCTTCACCGCTTAATTGCTTAGCTTGAATCTCGATTTGACGCTTTTTGTATATCGCTGATCATCTGATTGAGAGTCGGATCCTGCTCTATCTCCTTGCGAAGCTTATCATAGTCCATGAACTCATTACTTGCCTTAATTGCAGATGCAAGTTCATGGGCACTTGAATATACATTCATATTTAAAAACCTCCTGAAACCAAAGCGTTCATTAAATATCCATTATCACTGGTAAAATTACTGGACTTCTGCGTGTTTTCTTGTATATGAAGCCCCTCATATCATCTTTGATAATATTTTTTAAAGCGTTAATATCTTCTGAACCCAGATTATTCCATTTATCGATTGACTCGTATACAACTTCAGTAGCTTCGTTTATAAGAGGCATATTCTCCTTTAACATAGATAAAGCCACGTGTTATAAGCTCAGGTCTAGCAGCTAGTAATCCTGAATTACTATCAATCGAAACAGCGATAACAATTAGTCCTGACTCAGAGAGCTGCTTTTCTATCACGTAGTACAACGTTTCCAACGTCTCCAACTCCATAACCATCTACGAGGACATCTTCTGCAGGTGCTGCAGCTGGTTCAACCTTTGCCTGCTTACCAGTTATACGAAGTGCATCTCCGTTGTTCATAACGAAGATATTACCTCTATCCATCCCCATTGATTCAGCAAGCCGTGCATGTTCTCGTAGATGGCGATATTCGCCATGCGCAGGGATAAAGAATCTTGGTTTTACAAGCGAGTGTATAAGCTTTAATTCTTCTTTACATGCGTGCCCTGAAACATGTATATCAACGAAATCTGATAAAAAAACGTTAACTTTTTTCTCGTAAAGCTTATTAACTATATTAGTTACTGCTTTTGCATTGCCTGGAATTGGCGATGATGAGAAGACGACAGTATCACCAGACTTTAATTTAACGGCTCTATGAGAATCATTTGCCATTCTTGTCAGTGCAGACATCGGTTCGCCCTGACTTCCGGTGGTAATAATGGTGATATTCGCATCTGGAATATTTCCAATTTTTCTTATATCAACAAAAGCGGATTCTGGAAGATTAACATATCCAAGTTCTCTAGCTAGTGTTAGAACATTTTCCATAGAACGACCAGAGATCGCAATCTTTCGTCCGTACTTAATCGAAGCCTCCATGAAGTACTTGATTCTATATATGTTAGATGAGAATGTCGCTATGATTAAACGTTTCTCCGTCTTTGCAAAAATCTCATTCATAGAATCCACAACGACTCTCTCTGATGGAGTATATCCCGGTCTTAGCACATTTGTACTGTCACAGAGAAGAACGTCGACGCCTTCTTGTCCCAATTGCGCAAATTTAGCAAGATCAATTCTCTTGCCATCTAATGGTGAGTAGTCAATCTTAAAATCACCGGTATGAACGAGATGACCTCCAGGACACTTTATCGAGTATGCCATTGCATCCGCAATACTATGATTGGTATGAATAGCTTCAACTCTAAAAGCACCAACATTAAAGATGTCACCGGCTTCGATAACATGTTCTTCCATGGCTAAACCATGTTCTTTTAGTTTATTTCGTATGAGACCCATAGCGAGTGGAGGCGCATATACTGGAACGTTTATTTCCTTGAGAAGGAACGGTACTCCACCTATATGATCTTCGTGACCATGAGTTATGATAAGACCCTTGATTCTTTCCATATTTTCCTTAAGATATGTGAAATCAGGAATCACAACGTCGATTCCAAACATCTCATCTTCAGGAAATGAAAAACCACAGTCAATTATAAGAATATCGTCTCTATATTCAACGAGAGTAATATTTTTTCCAATTTCCTTGAGGCCGCCTAATGGCATAACACGCATAGTTTCGATTGGAGCTTTAGGTCGTTTCCTTTGATTGTTTTTCTGATTATTTACAGAGTGACTGTTACTTGGTGTATTCTTACTACCATTTCCAAGCTTTTTATTTTGGTTATTGTTTACTCTTTTGCCGTTTTTATTTGTGTTATTGTTATTGTAGGTAATGTTATCGTTATTAAACCTATTGTTTCTTTTCTGAGTTCCACTTTTAGACTGTTTATTATTTCCTTTATTAACAGTGACTTTTGCCCCTTTGGCTCTGGAACGAGAATTATCACTAACTTTAAAATTGCTATTACGTGGCGATGAGTCACCGCCACGATTATTAGCAATATTTTTTCTTGTTACTGAAGGATTTGAGCTACCTGTCTTCTGGAACTTTTTACTATTTCTATTTTCTATTCCCATATTCATACCCGAAGATTACTTAGCCACGAAGTTTACTAGCTTACCTGGAATTACTATAGCTTTTACGATATTTAAATCACCGATAGCTTCCTGAACCTTATCACTATTTCTCGCAGCTTCTTCAAGCATTTCCTTTGATGAATCTTTTGACATTGTGAGCTTGTCCTTCAGCTTTCCATTTACTTGGACAATAATCTCAACCTCATCAAGAACCAATGCTGATTCATCATATTCTGGCCAAAGCACATTATATATGCGTGATTTTTCACCTAAATCAGACCAAAGTTCTTCACATATATGTGGTGTGAATGGGCTTAGAACCAATATTGTGCTCTTAATAGCCTTATCGAGAAGAGGCATATTAACATTTTTAAGCTGCTTATACTTGTATAGCTCATTAACCAGCTCCATTATCGAGCTGATTGCAGTGTTGAAGCTGAATCTACCTCCAACATCATCTGATACTTTCTTAATAGTTTTATTTAATTGATAGTTAAGAGCTTTGTCTTCAGGAGTAACTGCAACTATATCACCAGAAACTGCATCAATATCTCTAATATCTGTTACATAATCATATACAAGTCTGTAAACTCTGTTAAGGAATCTATAGCTTCCCTCTACACCAGCGTCTGACCAATCGAGCTCCTTTCTGGTGGTGCAGCAAATAGTATGAACAATCTAGCAGTATCTGCCCCATATTTCTTCTGTATTTCCTCAGGGCTAACAACGTTACCAAGTGATTTGCTCATTTTAGCGCCATCCTTAATAACCATACCTTGTGTGAGAAGATTTTGGAACGGCTCTCTAGCTGAAACAAAGCCAAGATCTGCTAGTACCTTCTGGAAAAATCTTGAGTACAGAAGGTGAAGAATTGCGTGTTCAACACCACCGATATACTGATCCACATTCATCCAGTAGTCAACTTTATCTCTATCAAAAGGCTTTTTGTCATTGTGAGGATCACAATATCTTAAAAAATACCATGATGAATCAACAAACGTGTCCATAGTGTCGATTTCTCTTCTAGCTGGTTTTCCACAGCAAGGGCAAGTTGTATCAATAAAAGTTGAGCTAGTAGCTATTGGTGATTCACCCTTACCTGTAAATTCGATATCGGTAGGAAGCTTTACTGGAAGATTCTCTTCTTTTTCAGGTACCCAGCCGCATTCATCACAATAAACCATCGGTATAGGGCATCCCCAGTACCTCTGCCTTGAAATTAGCCAGTCCCTTAGCTTAAAGTTAATTGACTTCTTTCCGATTCCTTTTTCTTCAATATAATCGATAACCTTAGGAATTGATTTAAGATTATCTAGACCATTGAACTCACCTGAATTGATTAATTTACCTTCTGCAGGAGCAGCTTCCTTTAGGTCGTATAAATCAACTTCAGGGTCATTGACGTCTACTACTGGAATAATGTCTAGGCCAAATTTCTTTGCAAACTCAAAGTCCCTCTGATCATGGGCAGGAACCGCCATTACAGCTCCAGTTCCGTAGTCCATAAGTACGTAATCTGAAATGTAAATAGGAATCTTCTTGCCAGTAAACGGATTTATACAGTAACGCCCTATGAATACACCGGTTTTCTCCTTTGTCAGTGAAACTCTCTCAATTTCGCTCTTATGTGCACATTCTGCAATGTATTCATTTGTTGCTTCTTCGTATTCGGTTCCTACAGTTAACTCCTTAACATAAGGGTGCTCTGGAGCCATAACCATAAATGTTACTCCGTAAACGGTATCACATCTCGTCGTATATACATTTAGAGCATTATCTGTTCCATCTATCTGAAATCTGATTTCAGCTCCTGTCGATTTACCAATCCAATTCTTCTGCATAAGCTTAACTTTATTTGGCCAACCATCAAGCTTATCAAGATCTTCAAGTAAAGCGTCAGCATAATCAGTAATCTTTAAATACCATTGAGATAGATGCTTTTTTGTTACAGGTGTATGACAACGCTCACAAGCCCCTTCAACTACCTGCTCATTAGCGAGAACTGTCTTGCATGAAGGACACCAATTCACGGGATTCTCTTTCTTATAAGCGAGTCCTTTCTTATGAAATTGGATAAATAACCACTGCATCCAGCGATAGTAATCTTCCTTGCATGTAGCGACTCTCTATCCCAGTCATAGCTAAATCCAAGAGCAGATAGCTGCTTACGCATCTCGGCAATGTTGCTATCAGTCCAAATTGCAGGATGAATACCGTTCTTTATAGCTGCATTTTCTGCTGGAAGTCCAAACGAATCCCATCCCATTGGATGAAGTACATTAAAGCCCTTCATTCTCTTAAATCTTGCAATTGCATCTCCAATAGAATAGTTACGCACATGTCCCATGTGGAGCTTTCCCGATGGATATGGGAACATCTCGAGTGTATAGTATTTTTCTTTGGAGTTGTCATCACTCGTTTTAAAGGCATGTTTCATCAGACCAAATTTGTTGCCACTTTGATTCTATCTCGCCAAAATTGTATTTTTCGTTCATAATCGTACCCTTTCTTTTATTCTTCAACGAATACTATTTCGCAATCACTCCAAATCTTATCGAGAGTGTATTTGTCTCTAGTCTCTGCCGTAAATAGATTTATAATTATATCCCCATAGTCTGCGAGAATCCATCCAGACCCTTGAATCCCTTCGACGTTTTTCTGTTCGAGTCCTAGCTCTGCTGCCTTTCCTTCTGCGAAGTCAAGAAGCGCACTAAGCTGTCTGTCAGAACCTGCAGTTGCATTGATGAAAAAATCTGCAAATGAGGATTTTTCAGCAATATTAATAACTGTAATATCACGAGCCTTTTTCTCGGATAGAACCTTAGCTATCTCAATTGCGTTATTCTGCATTGTCATAATTAATCCCTTCCTTTCGGTAATCTTATCAAGAATGAAACGTTTTGCTTCATATGTGTCATCATCGACTGAAATACCTCGTCTACCTAATAATTCAATACTGTAATCAATTATCGTAAGACAAGCCATATCAAGATTTTCTCTAGCAAGTTCTCTAAGTTCTGCTGCTTCGGGATAATTTCTATTAATTTCGATAGCGTCAGCAACATATACAATTTCCTCAAGCATACTCATTCCATAGCGACCTGCAGTATGGGATGAAACTGCCATCAAAATCTCTGGATCATCGATACCGAAATCTATTCTAAGCATTGCCGCACCCACTTTAGAATGGGCAAGCTCAGGTCTATTGTAATATTTTAAATCGATACCATATGTCCTTATCAAACGGTTCATGGTCTCACAAGAGAAACATTTTGCTATGTCATGGACCAATCCTGCAAATCTAGCTTTTTTAACATCGGCACCATATATCGATGCTAAGTCACCAGCCATCTCTACCACCCCTAACGAGTGAATATATCTTTGAGGTTTAAGTACATGCTTAAGATAATCGTCAATCTCTCTAGTCTTTGTATAATCCATTTTTAATTATATATTCCTCAACATTTTCGCTTACTAAACCTGTAATTGATCCCCCATTCCTACATAGTTCACGTATCTGAGATGATGAACAGTCAATCGGAGGCATATGCAAAATATGTATTTCGGCGTTGTATGTCTTACGATATTCAGCTATTTTCTTAGTGCCCGAATAATTATCAACTCCAGGTCTTAAAGCGGTAATAAGAGGAAACTCCTTTAAAATATCTCTCCTCTATACCATGAGTCTGACAGCAACTACGGAGTCAAATCCCAATACGAAGTAAAGACGAGCATCATATATAGCTGTAAGCTCATTCAGCGTATCATATGTATATGAAATACCTTGTTTTTCTATCTCATATCTAGTCATCTCTAAACGCTCGTCAGATGCTATGGCTAGTTCAATCATGTTGCATCGATGCTCAGCTGAAGTAATATTCGCATCTAGCTTGAATGGTGAAACTGAATTGGGCATGAATATTAACTTATCTAAGCCTAATTCATTTAAAGCTGTCTTTGCCAGTGCAATATGTGCAATATGAATAGGATCGAATGTACCTCCGAATATCGCTATTTTTTTCATCAAGATTATTTCCTATAAACTAAAAATTTATTAGCATATAATTAATTTTGTTCGTGCTTAGCCACAACGGCTAGTCCTAACTCTTCAAGCTGAACAGAATCTGCCTTTCCAGGAGCTTCTGAGACAGGGCATTCAGCATTCGCATTCTTAGGAAATGCAATTACTTCTCTGATGCTACTCTCGCCAAGTAAAAGCATTACCATTCTATCTAGTCCATATGCGAGCCCTGCATGAGGGGGTGCACCATACTTGAACGCCTCGATAAAGAATCCGAACTTTTCCATCCTTTCCTCTTCTCCGAGGCCAAGTACCTTAAACATTTTATCCTGAAGTTCTCTATCGTGAATTCTGATTGACCCCCCACCTAGTTCAACTCCGTTTAAAACAATGTCATATGCATCTGCATTTAAAGATAATATATCTCCATCGAGCTTATCTAATTCATCAAGTTTTGGCTGAGTAAATGGATGATGCATCGCTTTAAGATTACCCTCATCATCCTTTTCAAACATCGGGAAATCCACTACCCAAAGGAAGTTAAACTTGTTATCGTCAAGAAGACCAAGAATTCCGGCAATTTTCCTTCTAAGCCATCCTAAAGTATCAAACACTACCTTTGGCTGGGCGGATACAATAAATATTATATCACCCGGTTTTGAGCCACAACGTTCAGCTACTTTAGTTAATTCTCCATCATTAAGAAACTTGCTCGCCGAAGAAGAAAATCCATCTTCTTCAACTTTTATCCATAGAAGTCCTTTTGCGCCATAGTGCTTCGCTTCATCTGTAAGCTTGTCAATTTTCTTTCTAGAGAACTCAGCTGCTCCACCAGGAATCGAAATACCTCGTATATCACCACCGGTTTCAAGAGCGTCTTTAAACACCATAAAGTCGCTTTCTTCAAATATATCGTTTAATTTGTTTAATTCGATATCGAAACGAGTATCAGGCTTATCAGAACCGTATCTCTCCATAGCTTCTTTATATGTTAATCTTGGGAACGGTGTATCTATGTCGATTCCTTTTAATTCCTTCATGATGCGCTTCAGCAAACCTTCCTGCATACCTATAACATCATCAGAATCTGCAAAAGACATCTCGAGATCTATTTGAGTAAACTCTGGCTGCCTGTCTGCGCGAAGATCTTCATCTCTAAAGCACTTAACAATCTGAAAATACCTATCAGTACCTGCCACCATAAGGAGTTGCTTGAACATCTGTGGTGACTGAGGGAGTGCATAGAAAGACCCCTGATTAACTCTGCTAGGAACAAGATAGTCCCTCGCTCCTTCTGGCGTTGGTTTAATCAGCATTGGTGTTTCAACTTCGGTAAATCCATTTTCATCGAAATAATCACGTACAAGCTTCGTAAGCCTGTGACGGAATGAAAGATTTCTTTGCATCTTTCTCTTTCTCAGGTCCAGGTAGCGATACTTTAGTCTGAGGTTTTCCTCTACATTATCGTCATCCTTAATATAAATCGGTGGAGTATCAGCTTCGGAATAAATCACAAGGTCATTTGCAAAAACTTCTATTGCTCCAGTTGGCAAATTATCATTCTTTGAAGATCTTTCCTTTACCGTGCCAGTAACCCCTATAACATACTCTGATCTGAGGGATTTAGCTTTTTCTAGAAGCTCTTCCGGGATATCCTCGTTAAATGTGATCTGCGTAATTCCAGACTTATCTCTGATGTCGACAAACACAAGACTTCCAAGGCTTCTAGCCTTAGCAACCCAACCGTTTAGGACAACTTCTTTACCAGCGTCTTCTAGTCTTAACTCACCGCACATATGTGTTCTTTTAAGTAATGTAGACATCTTATTTCAATCTCCTTAGTTATATCTATGGCGTTAATTTCTTTTTGCTCACCGCTATTCATATTTTTTAGCGTAACTATACCCTTTTCAATCTCGTTTTCACCGATAACAACTGAGTATCGTGCATTTAGCTTATTAGCATACTTCATCTGACCTTTGAGATTTCTGTTTAAAGTATCTATGATTGCCGAAACACCACACGCTCTTAATTTGTGAACTAAATCGAGAGCATAAAGTCTAGCTTTATCACCGATAAATGAAACAGATATATCTGGAACATTTGGATCATCTACGATAATATCGTTTTGCTCCATAAGAATAAGCAATCTCTCTTTACCTAACCCGAATCCAACACCAGGAATTGAAGGTCCACCAATTTCTTCTACTAAGTGGTCATATCTACCACCCCCGCAAACTGTTCCTTGTGCACCAATCTTTGTTGTTACAAACTCGAAAGCAGTCTTCGTGTAATAGTCTAGTCCACGTACGATCCTTGGATCGACAACATAGGAAATACCCATTGCGTCAAGATTAGTTTTTAATGCCTCAAATGCCGCTTTACAATCGTCACAAAGGTAATCGAGCATGTATGGAGCGTCTTTGGCAATTCTCTGATCAGTAATATCTTTGCTATCGATGATACGCATTGGGTTTGCCTCAAATCGATCTTTACTGATATCTGATAGATCCTCATAGTATGGGCGTAAGTAATCTTGGAGAGCATTCCTGTATACTGGTCTACATTCTCTGCACCCAACGCTGTTGATTCTTAATTCAACATCATCAATTCCAATTTTTTTAATAAAATCAGACGCAAGTGCTATGACTTCAGCATCAGCCATCATATCTGGAGTACCGAAATTTCTCGACACCAAACTGGTGGAATTCGCGAAGCCTACCAGCTTGTGGTCTCTCATACCTAAAACAAGGCGTATCATAATAATACTTAGTTGGTTGCATTTCTGCATAGTCATGACTTTCAATAAATGCTCTAACAGCAGGAGAAGTTCCTCTGGCTTCAAAGTGATGCTGCGATGACCAAGATCCTCAAATGTGTACATTTCCTTCTGTACTATATCGGTAGTCTCACCAACACCTCTGTTAAAAAGTTCAGTACTTTCAAACATAGGAGTCCTCACTTCTCCAAAACCGTAAAGGCGGCAAAGTTCCGAGAACTCCTTTTCTATATATTGCACTTTATATGAATCCCTAGGCATTGTGTCCTTGGTTCCTTTTGGTGCTTTTATTGCCATAATCTCCTCCTAAATAGTGCTTTTAATCAAAATATTTATGCTTTCTAGCGATGATGTTATCAATCCGTTCTACGTACATTCTATAGTCGTTTATATTAGGTATGCGTTCTAATCGGTTTTCTGATGGAAAATAACGCTTTCCAATCGCTCCCTGCACCGAGCCCAATAATTGTCTGCATCTCTTCCATAATCCTTATATTATACAAAGAATGTAGACCCGGGATACACCAACCGGTGTTTTCAAACGATCCCATCTGATGCTTCTGCCTATATACGTAATAAGGTACAAAGCCAGCTGCATGGAGTATATTAGATGCATTGTCTAACATTACCTCTACCTCTTGCACTCCTCTCAAATGATAATCGGGATCTTCCTGTTTGAGTTTAGAGCCTCGTTTTACAGATAATGTATGCACGGTAATGTTATTAGCACCTATATCTATTAACTTCTTAATAGTGTTTTCGATATCATCAGCTGTTTCATCTGGAAGACCAGCTATAACATCGGAATTTATAACCTCAAATTCATATTCACGAGCAAGCTTGAATGCATTTCTTATGTCATCACTTGAATGAGATCGACCGATTTTCTTAAGCGTTTCATCATTCATAGATTGAGGATTGATACTAATTCGCCTAACGCCAAATTCCTTTATTGCCCTTAATCTATCTTTATCTATCGTATCTGGTCTACCAGCTTCAACTGTCGTTTCTATATCTCTCAGTTTAATGTCAAAGGAGTGCTCTAATGAATTAAATAAAGAAACAAGTTCCATAGCATTTAGAGAAGTTGGTGTGCCACCACCAAAATATACACTTTCAATGCTCTTGCCAGATTCTCTAAAGAGCCTGCCACATTCAGTTATTTCCTTTTTAAGCTCCGGAAGATATCTGAGAATTGACTTATCTCTAGCAAGCTCAGAACCGAAATGAACAATATGAGCAGAGGCTAGGGCAAAATGGAATGCTAGTGTATATTGACCATTTGTTGCAGTCAGCAACGGGCACATTTTCAATCTGATATCTTAGAATTTCATCTATAAGTTTTCTTTTGCAATCTGAAACCATATATATATCAGATAAGCCCTTTTCAACTTCTGAAAAATCGTATCCTTCTAGATAGAGGTTCATCGCAGGCTTGAGAGGTTTGACACCTGTCAGAGTTCCCCAATCAGGAGATTTGCCAGTAATTTCAGATAGTGTTCTAAATATATCGCGTTTTATACAATCTCTATCTTGTCCCAAATCAGCGTTAAAAATCAGACTGCAATCACCAAGTGCTAAATTTTCTGCATTTTTCTATATTAATTGGTATAACCTCATATTCATCGTCAGCAAAAAACTCGCGAGCTAACTCAGAATAGTGATGTTCGTTATATATTCCATTAACATATAATCTATACAAAAGGATTTTCCCTCATCTCTAATTCAATAGTTGTGGATGGTCCATGACCTGGATATACAATCGTCTTACCATCTAGTTTAAAGAGCTTGTTCTGAATTGATTCTTTGAGATGCCCCCAATTTCCGCCATATAAATCTGTTCTTCCAACACTCTTGAAAAACAAAGTATCACCGCTGAACAGATTTCCATCAGCAAGAATGCACATCCCACCCTTAGTATGACCTGGTGTTGTGATAAACTTGAGGGTTGTGTTGCCAAGCATAAGTTCTTCGTTATCAGCAATGTAGATATCAGCTTCTAAGGCGATATCTTCATTCGTGTATTGCTTAGTTCCATTGATTGAAGAATCGGTTATCATCTCATGCTCATCAAAATTTACAATCAGCTTTGCATTAGGATAATTGCTCTTGTATTCATTAAGGGCAATTATATGATCCCAATGTGCATGAGTCAGAATAATATAACTTAACTTATTCTCTCCTCCGATAAAATAATCGATAGAGTCATTGTGACAGCCTGGATCAATTACCGCACAAAGCCCTGTAGCATCATCCTTTACTACATATGTGTTCTCTCCTATTGGAGCACATTCAATTCGTTTAACATTTATACTCATTACGATCTAGCCCTATATACCTCTGAAATACCTGGAACATTACGAAGCGCTATTAAAAGTCGCTGCATCTGATGTGTATCTGATATTGATACCGTTAGTGTACATGTAATATTGTTGTCCTCGGCTGGTCTCATATTAACTCCAGAAAGCTTTATATCTAAATCTTCGCAAACCTTTGATATATCACTAAACAGACCCTTTTCTATCCTGACCCAGAAACAAGGACATCCGCATAGTATGTCTGACCGAGTTTAGGAGTTTCCCATTCTACCTGAATAAGTCTTCCCTTCTCATCATTCGGCAGGCTAAGTATATTTGTGCAGTCTTTTCTGTGGACAGTAATGCCTCTACCTTTTGTGATAAAGCCGATGATGTCGTCACCAGGTACAGGATTGCAGCATCTAGCAACTTTAATCAGAAGGTTGTCAGACCCTTTAACCGTAATTCCAGGTGTCCCTGAATTAGATTCATGCTTTATTGGTTTCTTTTTTATTATTTCTTCGGCTTTTTTTTCTTCTTTATGTGTATCTTCGATATAGTAATCGATAAGCCTTTGACCAAGTCTTACCTGAGCTGCTCCACCTCCAGATATAGAGGAGTATAGCTCATTTATATTACTCATACCTAAATCTTTTACAGCCTTAAGTAAGTAAGAATTTTTTGCAACAAGTGCAGGATCATACCCTTTTTTTCTAATATAGTTAGTGATATTATTCTTACCTTTTTCAACATCATTAGTCTTATCAGCTTTGCGTAACCAATTTCTAATCTTATTTTTTGCTTGAGAGCTCTTTGCGATATTAAGCCAATCCATGCTAGGGCCAGCAGAGTTCGCTGAAGTGATAATTTCTACGATATCACCAGTGTTAAGCTTATGGTCAATAGTGACCATCTTTCCGTTAACTTTAGCACCAACGCACCTTACGCCTACATCTGTATGGATTTTAAATGCAAAATCGATAGGTGTAGACTCCGCAGGAAGTTCAACAACATCACCATGAGGTGTAAAAACAAATACCTGATGATCAAATAAATCAACTTTTAAAGTCTCAAGAAATTCTAGCGAGTCATCAGTTTCCTTTTGCCATTCGAGAGCCTGCCTTAGCCACGCTAATTTCTTTTCATCTTCATCTTCGGTACCGACAGCCTTTCCTTCTTTGTATTTCCAGTGAGCGGCGATACCGTATTCTGCAATGCGATGCATCTCCTTAGTCCTAATCTGAATTTCAAATGGATTACCATTATCATCTAGGACGGTTGTGTGTATCGATTGATACATATTTGGTTTTGGCATTGCAATGTAATCTTTAAACCTACCAGGAATAGGAGTCCATTTAGTATGGACAAGCCCCAGAGCAGCATAACAATCTTTTAACACTATCGACGATGATTCTGATAGCAGTTAAATCAAAAATTTCATCTAACTGCTTCTTTCTGGATTACCATTTTCTTATAAATGCTGTATAGGTGCTTAGATCGCCCCATTACTTCGCATTCAATATGTGCATTATCCAGTCCTTCTTTTATTTCAGATATTAATCGCTGAACAACGCTTTCCTGCGCTCTCGTCTCTGACTTACTTTGCTAGATAGCTCCTTATATTCGTTTGGATGAAGGTACATAAGAGCTAAGTCTTCTAACTCAAATTTAATGCTGTATATACCGAGGCTTCCAGCAAGTGGAGCATAGATCTCAAGTGTTTCTAGAGCCTTCTCCTCACGCTTTTTTGTCGGCATATATTCTAAAGTTCTCATATTATGAAGTCTATCGGCAAGCTTAATGATTAGCACTCTAATGTCTTTTCGACATAGCAAGGAACATCTTTCGAAAATTCTCAGCTTGAAGTTCTTCTTTTGAATCGTATTTGATATTGCCAAGTTTGGTAACACCATCGACTAGAAGTGCAATTTCTTCACCAAAATCTTCGACTAATTGTTCGCGAGTATATGGAGTATCTTCGACGACATCATGCATCAGTCCGGCAACAATTGTTTCTGTATCCATGCCAAAATTAGCCAATATAAAGCTGACAGCAATAGGATGAATTATGTACGGTTCCCCGCTTTTCCTAAGCTGACCTTTATGCAGATTATTAGCTATTTCAAATGCCTTAACCACAAGCGGTGAATTATACTTGTGGTTAAGACTTTCAAGCTTAGCTATAAATTCTTCAGTTGTCATAACTACAGCTTCTGACTGCAAATTATGCCTCCAATAGATTTAATTTATATTGCTATTTTATTATACCGTCGTTCTCGCGTTTAGCGCGCTCAATTCTCCTGCGCTGCTTCTCGTTTTGCTCTATGCGTTTTGCGTACTTTGACATATTCTGCTTACGCATCGACTCATAAAGGAGTGGGCTGCATAAGAATATTGATGAATATGTTCCTACCGATACACCGATAATTAACGGTATCAAGAACTGTCTAATTTCTGATGAAACTAGGAAGAACAGAGGAATCATAACAACAATAGTTGTAAGCGATGTCATGATCGATCTCGATAGGGTCTGATTGATACTGTCATTTATTAGTTCCACAACTTCTTTACGCTTGTAGAACTTTGTATTCTCACGTATTCTATCAAACACTACGATAGTGTCATTGATGGAATATCCTACAACGGTCAATATACCAGCGATAAACGGATTGTTGATTGTAAATCCAAATATTGCGTAAATAGATAGTGTAACTAATACGTCATGACCCAGTCCGCTGACAGCAGCAAGTCCATAGTTCCAGTTCTTGAATCTAAATCTTATGTATATAAGCATGCAGAACGTTGCTATGAGTACGGACTTAACAGCATTATGTCTCAGCTCTTTTCCTACTGTTGGTCCAAACTCTTCAGATGAAAGAACAGCGCCCTTCTTCAAGCTGTATTTTGAATCAATTGTATTGATTACCTCTTGTCGCTGATCGGCTTTTCAGCGCTTTTATCGTCCTAATTACAATTTGATTGTTCTTGTCGCCAGCATATACAATCTGAGGGATCTAGTTTGTGCTTAGCTATCGTTTTCTTAACTTCTTCGATATTGACCTTCTTGCCCATATCAAGCTGAATAGTCGTTCCGCCTGTAAAGTCGATTCCGTAGTTGAAACCCTTAAACCCGGCACAAGCGATTCCGATGATAATTACGCTAAGTGAAAGAACATAGAATTTCTTGCGATTTCCGATGAAGTCAAACTGACGTTTTAGTTTAAATCTAGGAGTACCGTCTTCGTTTACGCCAAAATATTTGTTCTTTCCAAATGTCTTACTATCAGCAAGAAGCGTCACGTATAGCTGAGTTATTATAACAGCCGTAAAAATACTACAAATCGTACCGAGCATCAGAGTAAGAGCGAAGCCCTTAACCGCTGTAGTACCAATTAGATATAATACGATTGAAGCAATCAGTGTTGTGGTCTGAGAATCGACAACAGTTGATAATGCAGATTTAAATCCTGTATCAACTGCAGCTCTGATCGATTTACCCTTTGATATTTCCTCTCTGATTCTAGTAAATATAATAACGTTTGAGTCAACAGCCATACCTATTGAGAGAATAATACCAGCGATACCAGGAAGGGTTAGAACTGCCCCTAGTGCAGCCATTGCTACCAATACTATTAGAACATATAGCGATAGTGCAAGGTCCGCAATAAAACCTAGTAGTCCATACGCTACAAGCATCATTAAGAAAACAATAGCAAGACCGATGATACCTGCTTTAACAGATTTTACTAGCGCATTCGCTCCAATCGTCGCAGTCTCAACTGATGAGTTAACTTCTGTAAGAGACGCAGGTAGTGCACCTCCTCTAATGAGAGATGATGTCTGCGAAGCTTCTTCTTTTGAGAAACCATTAGGTGATGTAATTTCACAGCTTCTACTGTTAATTACACTTTGCGCTCTAGGAGCTGAGATAACTTTGTCATCTAGCATGATAATAATCGACTGTGCATTAAAAGTACGTCCGTCAGAATTCTTTAAGGTCGCTGTTACGGCGCCCTGAGATGTCTTTTCAGTGGCTTTTGCAAATTTCTGTGAGCCTGCTGATGTAAAGTCAATGGTTATCTTATACCCACCATGATTTGAATCAGTGCTAAATGATGCATCTTTGATATCATTACCATTCATAATCTGAGTGCCATCAGCGAGTAAAAATCTAAGCTGTGCAGTCTTACCGATTTGCTTGATGGCAGTATCAGCGTCACCAACTCCTGGCATCTCGACACGAACTTTATTATTACCTTCTACAGAAACTGTTGCCTCTGAAATACCCATCGCGTTAACACGGTTTTCGAGTACTGATTTAGTCTGATCCATGAGTTTACTGAGATCAGATCCAGTTGCTTTCGTATCTGCCTGAAGTAATACATACACACCACCGTTAATATCAAGACCGTATTTGAGCTGTTTGTTAATGCTCTTAATGGGACCAGCTCCATTAATAGCAATAGCCCATCCAATAATGATAATAACTGTAACTAATACTGCTAAAAACTTTTTTGTTCCAGTTTTCATAATTACGAATTGCCCTTCCTCCGTCATGCAATGAGGACATAAGTCCCCCAATTATTAAATAATACTTCAAGATATTTTTACATTATATAGGTGATTTTCTTCAAGTGATAAATCCGTTGATAAATAGCTATTTTGAGCATAATTCAAAATAAGGTTATTTACGACCTTATTTGTCGTTAATTTAGATAGTCTTTTTAGTAAAAAAACAAAAAAAGGTGTGCAACATGCACACCCTAAACTCTAACTATTCAGCATCCTTTTTCAGTGTCTTCCTTGCTATCAGCTTTTTTAGCTCCAAGCTTCTTTGGAGTAACCTTCTTGGATCTGTTAACATGTGTCTCTTCTGCAGGTTCAGCTTTTTCTTCAGGCTGTTTATCTTCCTTTTTGTCAGATTCCTGTTTGCCAACAACGCTACCTACAGCAGATTTAACAATCTCCATTTTAGTCTTGCCTGAACCAGTTTCGATAAGAATTCTATCATCCTTAATTCTTACAATTTTTCCGACAATACCACCAATTGTGACGATATTATCACCAGGCTTAAGAGCTGCTCTCATGCTAGTAACTTCTTTGTCACGCTTTCTCTGTGGTCTAATAAGCATAAAGTAGATAAGTGGTATAAATACCAGTATTAAGACGATATTGTATAAACCTGTCTTCATCTCTGAACCTCCATATTTTCGTTATGGTAATAAATGAAAATTAAACTGGTGCCGGCGATGGGGGTCGAACCCATACGGTATTACTACCACGGGATTTTGAATCCCGCGCGTCTGCCAATTCCACCACGCCGGCAAAATTCTTATTTTTTTGTAAAAAAAATGGTGTGGCTGACTGGACTCGAACCAGCACGGTCTCCCACATGCCCCTCAAGCATGCGCGTCTGCCATTCCGCCACAGCCACACGACTATTTAAATATACAAAATAATCGCTTTAATTGCAAGTAAAATATAAAAAAACTTTTAAATTAATCAATGATAACAATCAAATGAACAAGAGAAATTTAATTAGACTATGTACCTGTCCAAATTAAGTTTTAATATGCTAGTAATAAAAACCTGTCTTATCATCTGTGTACTGCTTAAGCCTAATCTCGTAAGCAGCTTTAGCTGTATCGTAAAATGCAGGCTTAAATTCAGACATGCCAATTTCATTAGCAAAATCAATTGTAAAATCGGGATTGAGAATCAGTAAGGGACCAAGCAAATACGTGCCCATAAAATTTTTATAATGAATACCCTCACGTGTTTCTTTACTGTTAAACCCAGGGCCTCTAATGGTATCAAAAAGTGGTTCAATTTCATCATCATAGAAACTATGACCAAATTGGCTTTTAAATCCAACTATCTTAATATCATTATACCTACCGACATAGAGTGAATTAAAACGTTTGGCTAGAATATCTCTCTCAGTGTGATAATTAAAAACTTTAAGACAGTCAATCTTTTCCCCTGTCTTATCGATTATATATTTACCAAAAACCTCAACAGCATTGCCAGTAACTAAAAAACGCTGCCCTTGCTCTATAGCATCTTTCATTTCGTCGACATACATTGATGCATTATCTATAAAAAAAGCTGCTGACCGCGTTCAGTCATAGTTCCTCTGTATACAAGGTCGACTTTACCCTTGTTTAAAAAAAGTGGGACGCTCACCAATATTTGTTTCTATTATTTCAATCTCTGGAAAAGAATCCTTAAGATACTTAATATTGGCTGAGTCTCCATATAAGTTACTGAGCTCTGGATAAAGCATTTCGATAATCATTTAATGCACCTTCTCGTTTTTATCAATCCTATTTAGATGTTCTTCTAGAATTTTTCTGACTTTTCGTGCCGGTGAAAGTGGATCAGTTCCATAAAGCAAAAATATGGTTTCCCCTTCTGTAAACTTCAACTCTTTTACGCAGTCAAGAGGATCCTTTACATATCTAATATTTATCTTCTCTAACTCCAGCTGAAAGCAGTCTTAATTTAAAATCTAATCCTCTAGACCCTGTAGTAACTATAGTTTTAATTCTGTCATCTGCGAGTAGCTCAAAATCCGCATCATAAAGCCAGCACATATTTTCTGACCATGTGGCATCGTCTTGGAAGTTATTGTTGAATAATAGAAGTTCCTTATCTCCAGGCTGTGCTTCGATGTATTCAAACACTCTTGAGCTCGCATATGCATTTCTATCCTTACAAAGAACAGAACTTAATTTAATTCCACCAGCCTCAAATTCATTCAGTCTCTCTTTTGTTATATGAACGCTTCCTACAGCTTCTTTAATTTCATCCACTTTATAGTTTAATTCACTCAGAGTCGCTATAAGCGTTAATTCATTATAAATATTGAAAATTCCATTATTAAACAGGTTAAATTTGCAGTTCTCACCTTCTAGAAATACGTTCATCGTCATGGAATCGATATTAACATCTGTGGCTAAATAATCAGCAGTAAATGATTTGAAATTACAATTTGGGCAATATGCCCTACCTATATTGCTGTATCTGTTTTTCGTATACATTAATTTCGAACTGCATACTGGACAAATTGGGCAGTCGTCAATAAGATTCGTACAGCAATTTTTGTCGCTATCAAGTGATTCAATTCCGAAATAAACCTTGCTATTGTCAGGACACATCAGTGAAGATATAAGATCATCTGCATTTAAAATAAGTCTTGTTGATTTGTCAATGTTAGCTTCAAGAATTGACCTCATGTATTCGGGATGTCCATTTCTCATTATAGAATCACGAGACAAATTAGTAACCACGAGATAGTCGATATGTATAAATGGGAATATTCTTCTAGAAGATAGCTCGTCTATTTCAAAGACTGCTGTGTTATAGCTCTGTTTTCCAGCCAAACTTACACTATTTATGAGTGACGTTGTAATACCAGTGATTGTATTAGAACCAGCGGAATTATTAAGTACCTTCTCTCCTAAAAAAGTAAGGGCGTCATTAAGTAGATTAGAACATGTAGTCTTGCCATTAGTTCCAGTTATTCCGATTATCTTATCAGGTAGCTCAATATACTCAAGAAAATTAGGACATATTCTAATAGCAACTATACCAGGAAAGTTAGTGCCATTATGCCTAGTAATCTTAAGCGCAATAATAGATAGCTTTGCAATTAAGAGAGCGCAGAAAAAGCGCAATTTACCCATTTATTCGTGCCAACCTTTCTCCATTAGCATACAAGCTTAAGTGCAAATTATTTGTATAGTTCATCCTTGAAGCTAGGGACAAGCTTTAAAATATCAGGAATAACACCGATTCTACTAGGATTCTGATACGGAAGCTGCATGTAGTCATATGCAGTGTAATCATTTCCTTCAACAATTTTAGGTCCTTTATTGGTAACAGCAACATCCCATCCTACATATCTCATCTCGGGAACCTTCATTGCTGCTCGCAGAATCATTTCTTTAGCTTCCTTGAACATAGGTACCTCATAATTTGTTAAATCATAGCCAGTATCAGGGTGTTTTGTATATATCAAATCAGTATCGGTATTTCCGCTGTGAAAAGGGAAAATGAACAATCCCTGTTTCCAAATCTATTGGAGCATGAATACCGTGAACATCGATAAAACGACCATTTACGCCAAATTTCTGAGCGGCAAAAAATAAATGTGGTTCGTTGTCATCGCCTATAATTGTAATCATACGCATTGTATTGAGTGCAGGTTCATATACTTCACGAATCTTATCGTGATTTATTAGATACTCCTCAACAACTCCGAATCCCTTTTCTTTTATATAGTCATAGAATGCCTCAGCATTTTCGAAGTCTGACATTCTGATAATCTCGGCGCCCTTTCCGCATGAGAGATCAAGCATTTTACCAAAACCCAACTTCGTTTTCATTGTAAAAGCGTGTTGCCTCATCGAGATCACAGTTAAGTGCATCAAGAAAATCTCTATCGATAAATTCTTTAAACACTTCATCGAACTTGTTTTTATTATCAAAAATCTTTGCTTTTTCAGGATTGTTTAGAAAAGTGATTAATTTTTTGCTACGCATACGCGTCATGTACGTATCACGCATTTTATCATCTAATTCATAAAAATGATAAGTTATGTAATCGTAATATCCACTACCGAATCGTCTGTAGCAGTGATATATATCTCTTATAATACTAGATTTACTTTTTCCACATCTTCTATTAATTTCAGTAGCTACATCATTTAATTTTGAGAATCTCGCTCCCGAAAGCACTCTAAGTTTATAAAGAAAATTTGCACTCATAACTCTACCTCACATAATTTAAGACATATAATTTTATCACAAATATTACTATCTCTCAATTATGTCCCTAGTTTATATTTATCTAAAAGCACATTAACAGCATCTTTCAAATGATCTACCGTCGAATTATTCTCTATGATATCAGATGCAAGTAGAGATTTTTCTTCATCGCTTAACTGCGAATCAATTATTCTGGTAATCATTTCTGCATCAAGCCCATCTCGTTCAGCTACCCTTGCTATTCTTTTAGCTTCATCTGCTACGACTAACCAAACTGCATCAAAATCATCTTGCATATCATATTCAAATAGAAGTGGTGCCGCAACGAAAACAGCGCTCTTTCCTGATAGTTCATAGCCTTTTAAAATGCGATTAATAGTCTTGATAACAGATTTAGTAACTATGTCCTCAAATTTTTGTTTCATTTCATTGTTACTAAATATAAGAGTGCGAATATATTCACGTGATAGCCCTTTTTCAATTGAAGCAATATCGGGTCCAAACACCTCGGCAATGCGTTCAATCGCACATCCTCCTGGACCTGTCATCTCACGCGATATCACATCGGCATCTACGACAGTAAACCCTAGACATTCCAGATAATTAGTAACGGCGGTTTTTCCCGAACCAATTCCCCCCGTAATGGCAATCCTTAACATATAATGAAGCCTCTATTTTAAATCATACCAAGTGCTACCAGTATGCATATCACACACCAGCTTAACCTTAAGTTCAAAAGCATTTTCCATATTACGTCTTAGCAATTCTTTGACTATTTCGAGCTCATCGTTAACCGCTTCAATAATTAATTCATCGTGAATTTGAAGAACCAGTTTTGATTTTAAGTTTCTATCCTTAAGCTCGAGATACACACTGTTCATTGCCAATTTGATTATGTCGGCCGCACTTCCTTGAATAGGTGTATTCATTGCCAATCTATTTGCGAACTGACGATCCATATATTTACGTGAAGCAAATTCAGGAATCTGCCTAATGCGACCCCATTATTGTCTTTACAGCGTAGTCACGCTCACCTATTTTAATCTGTTCATCAAGATAAGCTTTGACAGACGTATGCTTTGAAAAAGTAATCATCGATATAACGCTGAGCTTCAGCTCTAGAAATCATGAGCTCTTCACTTAACCCGAATCCACTCATTCCATAAATAACCCCGAAATTTACCGCCTTTGCTCTAGATCTATCAAGCGGTGTTACTTGATCTAGTGGCACATTAAATACCCTTGACGCGGTTATCCGATGTATATCTTCGTTATTATTAAAAGCATTTATCAAAGATTCATCACCACTGAGCGCCGCTAATATTCTCAATTCAATCTGTGAATAATCCGCACCTATGAATGTGTGATTCTCGTCACTAGTCACGAAAGCTTTTCTAATATAACGACCATATTCATCACGGATTGGAATATTTTGTAGATTAGGTTCAGTGCAGCTGATACGACCTGTAGCTGCAACAGTCTGGTTAAAATGCGGATGGATTTTGCCATCGTCAGCTATAAGAGCAATAAGGCCTTCTATGTATGTGCTTTTTAGCTTAGTGGCCTTTCTATACTCCAGAATATCATTAACGATAGGCTGCTCGTCTCTCAGCTTCTCTAAAACATCTACCGATGTAGAGTATCCAGTCTTCTTTTTACCACGACCAGGATAAGGAATTCCCATATCTTCGAAATAATACCACACCCAGTTGTTTAGGCGATTTAATATTGAATGACTGTCCTGCTTTTTCATAAATTGAATTTTCCAAATCAGTTATTCTTGCATCGAGCTCTATTCCAACAGATTCTAGCACAGCCCTATCTACCTTCATGCCGATAGATTCCATAGCTGCCATAGTTTCAATAAGTGGAAGCTCACATTCTTCATATACAGTGGTGAGCCCATTCTCATCTATTCCTTTTTTCTGACCTTCATATACTTTTAATATATATAACAAATGAACGGAGTCATCAGTTGATTCATCAAAGGTAAAATCAGTATACTTAACGAGCATTTTATCTAAGGAATATCTGCTTCTATTCGGATCTAAAAGATATTCTGCGACAAATGCATCATGTTTTATTCGTAAACCATTTATATTATATTTAAGCAACGTATATATAAATGGTTTGATGTCATAGCAGATATACTCATATCCTCTACTTATAAGCGTTTCAATAGCCGAAGAAACGTTAAGCGGTGATAGTTCAATTTTAGTAATAATCTTCTCTTTCAGCCGACAAGAGCGAAACACTATCAAGCATAGGCATGCTCGAGTGGTTATTATCTCCTTTAAACGTTATAACGACATCACTTCCTGAACTTACTCTGTCATAGAATTTTGAAGGATCTACAGGCTTATATTCAGAATATTCATCATATATATTAGCGCCTGATTTCTTAAATTCTGTTACTGCTTCATGTTCAGATGAATCTAATTTTTTTATCAGACTATTAAATTCAAGACTTCTATATATGCTCAGGAGTTCATCATAGTTAGGCTTAACAAATTTTAAATCATCAAATTCGTAATCAAGTGGCACATCGCGTCTAATGGTAGCAAGCGACTTTGAAAGCGTTGCCATTTCTTTATTAGCCCTAACATTTTCACCAAGCTTACCTTTAATCTTATCAGCGTTCTCTAGAACACCTTCAACTGAGCCGTATTCCTTAAGAAGAGCGATTCCTTTCTTTTCACCAATTCCGGGAACACCAGGAATATTATCGGATTTATCTCCCATGAGACCTTTTAGATCAATAAACTGCTTTGGAGTCAACGAATATCGATCTATCATCGCAGCTTCATCATATATGTCAAATTCGGTCATACCCTTCTTATTGATTACGACCTTAGTATTCTTATCAATTAGCTGAAGTTCATCTTTGTCACCCGTAATTATGATTGACTCTATGCCTCTTTTCGAAGCTTCAGCTGTAATTGTACCTATTAAATCATCTGCTTCATATGTTTCCTTTTCAAATACAGAAATATTCATAGCATCTAGTACATCATGCATGAGAGGAATCTGCGAAAGAAGTTCAATCGGTGTCTGCTGTCTACCTGCTTTATATTCATCATATTGTTTATGTCTAAACGTCTTAGCCTTCATATCAAAGCAAACAGCAATGTAGTCAGGAGTATAATCGCCTAATATTTTATTAAGCATATTGATAAAGGCGTACACACCATGTGTGTACACCCCTTCTTTTGTCATCATTGGTCTCATGGCAAAATAAGCCCTAAAAAGCAAGCTGTTGCCATCGATTATTACAAGTCTCATAAGCTATTTCCTCTCATTAATCAAGCTATTTACCGATAATTGAACGCGATGCCTTAAGTCCATAAGCATCAGTTGCCGCAAGCGCACCATCAATTACACTATACTGAAGAATATCTGTTGCAAGTGCTGCAAAAGCATCGAAATTAACTTCTACTTGATTTGTTGTCATTACAAATATTGCATCACCGTCAAGAGTCCCGTGAACTGGTTTTATAGCCCGCGCAAAACCATCGTGCAAAATTGAAGCTAGCTTATTCGCTTGAGTTTTAGTTAGTTTGGCGTTAGTGATTAAGCACGATAACGTCGTGTTAAAAGGAACATCGTATCCCATCTCTTCAACTGGAATTGGTTCATGATCAGGTTCCCCCTGTACACTGTCTTCTTTAAACAACGTGTCATGATGTTCAGCATTACTCTCAAGCTCTGCACGAAGTTCTTTGATTTTAGACTCGATTTCATCAATCTCTGACCTACTGTCTTCTTTATTATCTTCAATTTCTTCGCTAACAGCTTCATAATCTGAAGTTTTGACAGTTTGTATATCTGCTGAATTTTGTTGATCAGTTATATCATGCTTAATAGATAATTCGTCAATTTCTGTGTTAACGTCTCCATCATCATCTACTTCGTTTGTAACAACTATTTCATCATTTTTAAATGGGTCACGAATGTCTGGTGCTTCCGGTCCGCCTTCTCCATGCACATGATTCTTCATCACTGAAATAGAGCCTTTAATGTATTCCTTATCTTTGCTTAAAAGTCCTGCAATTATGTTATTATTGCCGTTATAAACATCTCCAAAGGCATTGACAGCAGTAATTGCGCCGACTTCAAGAATATCATCAGAGCAAGCAAAAGTTCCAAGTGCGGATTTCATCGCTCTATCCATACCATAGAATTTGCCTACAGATGCACCTGTTCCTGCGCCATGATTTCCGTGATCAAAAATTCCTTCATATGCATTTATGCATGCTTGTGCTCCCATATTTAAATCAGGCCTGACATCGCCCGAGCCAACATCTAAGTCATAAAGAGAAGCTTGAGTAACTATAGGAACATTGCGTTCCCCTACCTTGAAGCCAATACCTTTTTCTTCGAGGTATTTCATTACTCCTGAACCTGCCTCAAGACCAAAAGCGCTTCCACCGCTCAAAACCACTGCGTTAACAGCCTGAACAGTATTTTCCGATTTTAGAAGGTCCGTCTCGCGAGTGGCTGGACCACCGCCCCTTACATCAACTCCAGCTACAGCACCATTCTCAGATATAATGACGGTACAACCAGTGCCTGCACTTTGATTTTCAGCATTGCCTAGTTTAAAGCCATCAATATCCCTTACATCAATTCTCTTAAAGCCCATTCTCTGATACCTTTCGCTTATATTCTTACCTTCATACACGACAAACAACATGAACGATTTAATTTATATCAATTCAACATATTATAGCATGTAACAGACTTTAATTAAACAAAATTAAAGCCTCATCATACGATGAGGCTTGTCTTTTTTAGAAAAGATCCGAAATACCGTCATGCTCTTAATTGACGCCCTATCGATTGATAAGGTGGGTACTTCCTGTCGCTATTCAGTAATTTCTAAGTCTCCGGTATACCAGCTTAGCATATCGCCTAGAAGCGAACTCGGAATCCCGTGTAAGAAGTGTAGGTTCAATTAATGATACACAACGCATATCCCAGAACTTATATTTTGATTATATTATCATAAAATCTAAATTCAATACTTGAAATAAAAAACGAATAGTGATTTAACCACTATCCGTTTAGGATTTTATTCCATATCAGGCAGGTCACAGTTATAAGAAACTCTCTGCACATCATCATTATCATCAAGTGTATCAATTAGCTTATGAAGAGCCTTTATCGCAGACTCATCATCAACCTTTGATTCCATTGATGGTATAAACTCTACTTCGGATTCAGCAATTTCATATCCTGCTGCCTTTAGTGCCTCAAGGACTGCATGATAATCAGTAGCTTCTGTTCTTACTTCGAAGTTATCCTGATTAACAATCATATCCTCAGCTCCTGCTTCAAGTGCTTCCATCATAACTGTATCCTCGTCAAGACTGTCAGTCTTCTCGATGAATATTACACCTTTTCTAGAAAACATATAAGATACGCATCCTGGAGTGCCGAGATTTCCACCATTTTTATCAAATGTCGATCTTACAAATGCAGCTGTTCTATTTTTATTATCAGTTAGAGCTTCAACAATCACAGCGACACCAGATGGACCGTAACCTTCAAATAACAGTTCCTCATACGATTCGCCTGCTAACTCACCAGTACCTTTCTTGATAGCTCTATTAATATTATCATTAGGCATGCCTATAGCTTTTGCCTTATCTATTGCAACTCTAAGTGATGAGTTAAACTCAGGGTCGCCACCATCCTTTGCTGCGACAATAATCTGTCTTGTATACTTCGTGAACATCGCTGCTCTTCTTGCATCCTGTGCAGATTTTCTACCTGCAATCGTACCATGTCTACCCACAGGTGGACCTCCTTCTATTCATTTTACTATTAAATTTGCCGTAATATAATAGCATATCAAACTACTTCTTTTCAAGATTTTTGAAAGCCGTAGACATCATCATCTTGATTCTATTTAACTGATTTACATGGCTTGCACCAGGGTCGTAGTCTATAGCCACAATGTTTGCATCCTCATCATAGCTTCGAAGAACTTTAATCATGCCCTTACCTGTAACATGATTAGGTAGACACGCAAACGGCTGTAGGCAAAGAATATTTTTAACCCCAGAATTTATTAAATCTACCATCTCTCCCGTTAGGAGCCATCCTTCTCCACACTGATTACCAACAGAAAGAATGTTTTCAGCATTAAGTGCCGTCTCTTCTATATAGTGATCTGGTTCAAACCTTTCACTAGCTCTACAAGCTTTTCTTACATACTCTCTATAGTGCTCAATAGCCTTTAAAGCTGCACTATTGAAAATCATCTCTTTACGAGAACCAGAAAGGTTCTTGAAGTTAAACTGCTTATTGAGCATGCCATATTCAAAGAAATCAATAAAGCTAGGTACCACTGCTTCTCCGCCCTCTTCTTCGATGATCTCAACGAGGTTGTTATTAGCATTTGGATGATACTTAACTAGTATCTCTCCTACAACACCAACTCTAGGCTTTTTAACATCTTCATAAATTGGCAGAGTGTCATACTCCTTAACAATCATTTTTATGTTCTTCTTAAAGGTACTCGCCTTACAGTTTAAAACATTCTCAACTATTCTATCATGCCAATTGTGCATAATTTTCTCTGCACTGCCTTTAACCTTTTCATATGGTCTTGTACGATATAAGCATTTCGTTATTAAATCGCCATAGTTAACGGCAAACACAAGGCTTAAACCCATTTTAGGAGTTATTTAAAACCTGGATTTTTTTCAAGCCCTGCTGTATTAAAGGAAATTACAGGAACCTGCTCCATTCCAAGATCCTTGAGAGCCTTACGTAGAAGTGCAACATAGTTACTAGCTCTGCATCCACCACCAGTCTGTGACATGAACACACCAACTTTATTTAGATCATATTTGCCAGATTTTAAAGCAGAAATAATCTGTCCTAATGTAACTATAGTTGGATAGCAAGCATCATTGTTGATATATCTTAAACCCTTCTTCTTCTGAATTTTTAGTTGCTTCAGGTAGCAGTTCTGCCTTGTATCCAGCTGCACGTAAAATCGGTGTGAAATACTGGAAATGAAGCGGAGACATCTGAGGGACGAGAAGCGTATACTCTTCTCTCATCTCCGGTGTAAATATTACCCTCTTATATGGTTCATTTAAACCCTCTGAATGAGTTCCGGCCTTATCTCTCTCATCAAGCGCAGCCTTTAGTGATCTGATTCTGATCTTGGCTGCACCTAAATTTGATCCTTCATCTATCTTAAGCACAGTATGAAGTTTATTGTTCTGACCTAATAGTTCATCAACTTCATCTGTAGTTACAGCATCTAGTCCACAGCCAAACGAGTTGAGCTGAACAAGTTCAAGATCATCTCTCTTTCCTGCAAAAACAGCCGCTTTATAGAGCCTAGAATGGTATGTCCATTGATCAAGCACTCTGACATCACGAGCAATATCAATCTTATTCGAAACGGAATCTTCTGTGAGGACAACCATATCCTGCTGATTGATTACATTATTAATTCCGTGATTAATTTCAGGATCCAAGTGATAAGGTCTACCTGAAAGAATAATACCCTTCTTGTTGTTTTCCTCCATAAACTTAAGAGCATCGTCACCGAGTTTGTTCATATCATCCTTAAATTCTTGGTAAGCTTTTCTACCAGCTCTGATAGCCTCTCTAAGTTCAGATCTAGACAGGTTTAATCCGAATAAGCTATAAATTCTCGTATCATTTTCAAAACGATTTATCGAATCAGTGTGATTTGCTCTATCAACGTCAATCTTTCTCTTTCCAGAGAAGAATTTATAGAGCTCTTCAACCATTCTATCGTCGTTATCATATGGCAGGAATGGGTGATAAAACTCCACATTATTTTCGTAGAATAAGTCTGCCATATTCTTATCTATAACTTCAGGATATGTGGCTACTATTGGACAATTGTAGTGGTTTGCAGCAGTCTTATCCTCGATAACCTCAAAGTTAACACATGGATAAAATATCCTCTTTACACCTTTATTAACTAGCCATTTGATGTGACCGTGTGTGATTTTTGCAGGGTAACACGCAGTATCTGATGAGATACTATCCATGCCAGATTCATACAGTTTCTTAGAGCTCTGAGGGCTTAATACGATACTAAATCCTAATGTTGTAAAGAAACTATGCCAGAATGGGTAATCTTCGTACATATTAAGTACACGAGGAATACCTATTATTCCGCGTTTTGCTTCTTCTTGTTTTAAATTTCTTCTACCGAACAATAGCTTTAGTTTCTCTTTATATAAATCAGGATTATTATGTGGTTCAACTGTCTCGCCAGCTCCCTTTTCACATCTATTTCCTGATACATACTTATTGCCGTCAGAGAATGTTGATATCGTCAGAAGACAGTGGTTACCACATTTCTGACATCTGTCATTACTAGTTTCAACTGAAAAACCATCTAGTTCGTCCTTAGTTAGGACGCTCGACTTTTCACCATCAACATATTCATTTGATCCTATAATAGCTGCACCATAGGCACCCATGAGTCCAGAAGCATCTGGTCTGACTACATCCTTGCCTAACACAAGCTCAATACTTCTTAAAACAGCCTCATTTAAGAAAGTACCACCCTGAACTACAACCTTGTCCCCTGTCTCACTAGGATTTCTGAGCTTCATAACTTTGTATAACGCATTTTTAATAACTGAATAAGATAATCCGGCTGAAATATCAGCAACTGTAGCCCCTTCTTTCTGCGCCTGCTTAACTTTCGAATTCATGAATACAGTACACCTAGTACCGAGATCTACCGGCATCCTAGATTCAAGTGCATCCTCAGCAAACTCCTCAACGCTTGTATTTACAGATTTAGCAAATGTCTCGATAAATGATCCGCATCCAGCTGAGCAAGCCTCGTTAAGCATAATGTTATTGATCGCACCGTCTTTAATCTTCATGCATTTCATATCCTGTCCACCGATATCGAGGATAAATGTAACGCCTGGAAGAAATTCTTCAGCTGCTTTATAGTGAGCCATCGTCTCAATTTCGCCACCATCAAGCCTATAAGCTGCTTTTATCAAACCTTCACCGTAACCAGTAACAACTGATCTCCCAATAAAAGCACTTTCGGGCATCTTATCGTAAATCTCTGTCATTATGTTACGAACAACGTTTAATGGGTCTCCTTCATTGCTCTGATAGTACTCGAAAACGAGCTCCTTATCCTTATTGATAAGTGCCGCTTTAGTTGTAGTTGATCCAGCATCGATTCCAAGGAACAAAGGACCAGACTGTTCTGATATATCAGCTCTTTTTACTTTAGCTTTGGCATGCCTTGCTCTAAACTCTTCAAGTTCTTCTTTATTCTCAAATAACGGATCAAGATAAACAGTTCCACCAGCTGAAGCAGGATCAGCTTTTTTCACTAAGTCAATTAACTTATTAAGTTCTACCTGCTTAGTCTCTTTTTCAGCAAGAATTGCTGCTCCAATGGCAACGAAGTATTTTGCATTTTCAGGAAAAATAACCTCATCCTCACTAAGTCCAAGAGTCTCAACAAATCTCTTTCTAAGTTCAGATAAATACTGAAGAGGACCACCAAGAAACGCAACATGACCTCTTATCGGATGACCACATGCTAGTCCGCTGATCATCTGATTTACAACTGCCTGAAAAATTGAGGCTGCTATATCTGAGGTTTTTGCACCATCATTAATCAAGGGCTGAATATCGGTCTTTGCAAATACTCCGCACCTTGATGCAATCGGATAAATCATCGTATGCTCTTTCGCAGCTTCATTGAGGCCTTGTGCATCAGTATGAAGAAGTACCGCCATCTGGTCGATAAATGCGCCGGTTCCACCTGCACACGCACCATTCATTCTTTGCTCAATAGTTGACTCGAAGAAAGTAATCTTGGCATCTTCTCCGCCTAGCTCAATAGCTACGTCTGTCATCGGAATTATTGTTTCGATTGCTTTGCTACATGCAATTACTTCCTGTTCGAATTTTATTCCTAAAATCTGTGCTAATGCCATACCACCCGAACCGGTGATAACTGCATTAACTTCAATATCGCCAAGCTCCTTTGTCATATCCGTGAGAAGCTCAGCAACTTTGTCGAAAACATTCGACATATGACGTTCATACCTAGAATACACAATACTATTTGAATCATCTAAGACGATAAGTTTTACCGTCGTAGATCCAACATCAATACCTAATCTCATATGAGTCACCTAAACCTCGATAGAGATATCGAGGTCCTTTCACTCATATCCCTAAATTAAAATGGGCAAACTATAAGCCGGGTTCTGTATACGATGATCATCCATCTAGAACAGCTATCGCTAGCTGCTTCAAGCGACTTACCTACCGGCTGCGACGGGCCGCCGCATTTTCATACCTATCTTAGTCTTGCTCCGGATGGGGTTTACACGGCCACCATGTCTCCATGATGCCGGTGAGCTCTTACCTCACCATTTCAACCTTACCACGGCATTATCCGTTTCGGCGGAATGTTTCTGTTGCACTTTCCCTATAGTTACCTACGCCAGACGTTATCTGGCATCCTCGCCCTATGGAGCCCGGACTTTCCTCGTGATTGTTACATCACGCGATCATCCAGTTTACCCATTTCAGGATATAATGATACCACAAATACATTGTGCAAAATATATATTGAACATATTTTTATCCACAATTTAAATTTTTTAATTTATTAATAATTATTTTACTAAAATTAACTAATACCAATGTTAAAATGATACACCCAATGTAACCTTGTGCTGGATACAATATAGCTACTATTTTTTTTAAAATCCGTTAATCCAGCTAATAAAAAGCAATTATAGCTCCAATTGAAAAGAATTTTTTTTTCTTCATGGGATTCATTATCGATTGTAATACTGAATCCATAGTAAGTACTAGATGCAGTCTGATATACTTCCGTAAAACAAACGCATAGAAACTGGCCGAACTTTGTGTTAATAGATTCTGACCAACCAACCATCGGAAGGCTTAAGATCTTTAAAATTCAGGGTTTATAACAGAACAGTTAAACATCAGTGTTGCAAAATTTGTAAACTCAGTGCTCAACAATCACGTACTTAGTACTTCTTGCAAACTACACATGAATCAACATTAGTTAACATCCCCATTATATGATAAAAAAGCGTGATGATTTTGCCGCAAAATACTTAAATTATGATTTATCAATAAATTACTTTCATTCACTTTATTCTGCGTGGCAATACTAGCCAATATCCTTCAAACACATGTGCTAATAAAAATTAGTACGAATTTTGCAATGCTAGACATACGAGTAAAACTACCCAAACAGTTTGTAATGTTAGGGCTGTAATAATAGCGCCTCCAACCCATTAAATTAATCCAAGATCTGATTTAAAGCGGAAAGGCCACCTGCTGAAGTCATAGCGATTACTTGTTGTAGAAATATATGATTGCAAGGTTTTCTCCAATGATGTTATAAACTAATTTGGACTCAACGGGCGAGATGATTTCCTAACTGGTGTATCCTTTGATAGTAAACATATCACGAATACAGCAAGAAACCTAAACCTGTTATCAAGTCCCCTTGTATCCGTTATGTGAAATATAAAACTGCCAGCATTCTCTTCCTCAAACAAAACCAGCACCCATTATGACACCTAACCAACACATCGTGCTACTAAAATAATTTATTTTTTTCCATTTATCTCTCCGAGCAAGTCATACAAATATTTAAGCTCCATTTCAAGCATCCGTATTCTATCGCTCTGGTCTATATAAGCACGTCTAAGATTTTCAATTTCCTCTATATGATTATCTATAGCATGACCAAGTCTTTTACTAACCACTGATGCATCATTGTTTATAATGTTTTCTGGATATCGCCATTTTATATCAGAATCTTCATAAGGCAGCTCCCTTTCGTAGCTTAAACCATTTTCGCTGTTAATTATTGATGTTCTAACAGCTACAATAACTTCACATGAAAATTTACCCTCTTTTACGAGCTTGTTATCGGTAATATCGAACCCATATCTATATAAGAAACTTCTTAATGGACCACTATTGTTACGAGGCTGTAAAATTAGTTTTTTAAAGCTCTGCAATTTATCGATATCATTTGAAAGAATATCTACAATAGTTACCCCGCCAAGTCCAGCAATGATAAGGGTATCGACTTCCCCTTTTTCGATTACATCAATCCCATCCCCCACTCTAAATGATGAGTCAGGCATATCAATCTCGGCATCGCTAAAACTTTTTCTGGCTTTTGATAGAGAGTCAGCACTAATGTCGCACATAATCACATGTGGAGAAATATTATTTTTATATAGAATTAATGGGACATAGGCATGATCTGTGCCTATGTCCGCAACTGTTTCTCCAGATGTGACAGCGCCGCATATTGCTTTTATTCTGTCACTAATCTTCATATTTACTCCAGGTAATCTCTCAGCTTTTTGCTTCTGCTAGGATGACGAAGCTTTCTAAGTGCCTTAGCTTCAATCTGTCTGATTCGTTCTCTTGTAACGTTAAACTCCTTACCAACTTCTTCTAGGGTGCGTGGTCTTCCATCCTCTAGACCAAATCTAAGCATAAGAACTTTTTTTTCTCTATCTGATAGCGTGTCAAGAACCTCCATCAGTTGCTCCTTAAGCATTGAATATGCAGCTGCTTCTACTGGTGCTGGTACATCATCGTCAGGAATAAAATCACCAAGGTGACTATCTTCTTCTTCACCAATCGGTGTCTCAAGCGAAACTGGATCCTGAGAAATTTTCTTTATTTCCCTAACCTTTTCTACCGTTATACCCATCTCTTTAGCGATTTCTTCTGAAGTAGGTTCACGTCCAAGCTCTTGGAGCAACTGTCTAGATATTCTGATTAACTTATTGATGGTTTCAACCATATGAACAGGAATTCTAATCGTTCTAGCCTGATCAGCGATTGATCGAGTAATGGCCTGCCTTATCCACCAAGTGGCATATGTCGAGAATTTGTATCCTTTCGTATAGTCGAATTTGTCAACAGCTTTAATCAGACCGAGGTTACCTTCTTGAATTAGATCAAGAAAACTTAGTCCTCTGTTTAGATATCTTTTAGCAATACTTACGACAAGTCTTAAGTTTGATTCACACAGCTTCTTCTTAGCTTCCTCGTCGCCTTGTTCCATGCGGATTGCAAGTTCTCGCTCTTCTGCTCCTGTAAGAAGAGGTACTTTACCAATCTCCTTGAGATACATTCTGACTGCATCATCAGTAGGTAGCGATTTAGGAACAGTTGCATCTACATCAATTTCGCCATTTGTCTTAAGAACTAGTCCATCATCAACATCTACGTCATCTTCCTCAACATCTTCAAGTTCGTTACCGTTAGGTTCCCTTGTATCAACAATGCTAATCCCATTTTTTTCCACCAAATCATAGACTTCATCTATCTGATCTTTGTTTAGTTTTATTCTCGATAGATGTTCTCCAATCTCAGCTAGAGTTATTTCATTGCCGGTGTTTTCAGAGAGCCTCATAATCTCTTCCACAGCCTGTTCAACGCGCTCATTAGCTGGTGCTTCAGTTGCTTCTTTCTTTGGCATATTTTACCTAACCTTTCTCCTCTTATCTTCAATATCTTGTAACTGCATAGCAAGACGCGAAATTTCTTCTTCATTACCCAGCTTCTCAGCGACAGCAATCGCATTTTGTAGCTCTATTATTTTTTCTCCGTAATGCATCTGCGCATATTTAACATAACATTCTCTGTAGTACGAACTTTCATCCGCACCAATTCTTATCGATGATAATATCTTTTTAAGAGCCTTTTCGTCCTCAGGATCTAGCTCCTTATATATGTCGTTAATATCAATTTCAGACATTCTGTTCTGCAAAATTAGCTTATTTGCAACATCATAAAACTCTCGGCCAAGAGCAGTTCTGAACTCTATATCGTCTTCTCTAAAAGTATCGAGATATCGTACATCCCTCGTTAAAATATAGAGAATAGAAACTTCAAGCCTTTCATCATTTCCAAAGCTATCGGTCTTGAATTCTTTCCTTTCACGCAAATTCTTTTGGTAAGAAGCACTTTGTCTGCTTTCATCTGAAGCTATCTCTGTTAGTATAGCGTGCTCAGATATATCAAATTCTGAGGCAAGCTTCTTAACATATAAATCCTGTTCTACAGCACCTAGCTTTTTTAATACTGGAACACAACTCCTTATATACTCTATAATCTCAAGGTTGTCGCTAAGATTGAAATTTTTCTTCATCATCTCTAGCACGAACTCTGTAGATGGAGCGGCACTGTTAACGAGCTTTAAAAACTCCTCTTTTCCATATTTCTTTACAAATTCATCAGGATCTTTTCCACCAGTTACGTGTAAAATCCTTACGTTTGCATTTGAACTTCGCATTACATCGATCCCTCGGAGAGCTGCTTTTATTCCAGCCGAATCAGAATCATATGATAACACAACATTCTTAGTATACCTAGTAATAAGCTGACATTGGTTCTCTGTCAGAGCTGTGCCAAGCGAGGCAGCAACGTTACGAATTCCAGCTTGATATAAGGATATTGCATCCATATATCCTTCAACGATAAGAACCTGATCCATATCATTTATACTTTTCTTAGTAAAGTTTAAAGCATAAAGGTTATTTTTTTTAAGAAAAACTTCACTCTCAGAGGAGTTTAGATACTTAGGCATCTCATCGCCGATAGCTCTACCTCCAAAACCTATTACTTTTCCTTGGGTGTTAAAAATTGGGAACATAAGTCTTCCTCGGAATTTATCATAAATACCTTTTTTCCCTTGTGTTACCAATCCTAGCTTAAGCATATCTTCATCTGATACGCCCTTATCTTGTAGAAATTTATGCAGACTGTTCCAAGAATTTGGAGAATATCCGAGTCCAAAACGTTTAATAGTTTCATCACTAATACCCCTTTTACGAATATATGTATATCCGGGATTAGCATGTTTCGTGAGGTTATCAAAGAAAAATCTTGCAGCTGTAGAGTTAATCTCATAATAGCGAGATAAATCTTCTTTCCTTCGTGTTCCGTGCTTTGGGATCTCAATATTATATTCTTCAGCTAGCTTTTCACACGCCTCCATGAACTCCATATTATTAAACCGCTGCACAAAATGGATTACATCACCTTTTTCACCGCACCCAAAACAATTAAAAATCTGCTTTTGCTCATTTACCATAAATGATGGTGTCTTTTCATTGTGAAATGGACAAAGACCCTTAAAGTTACTACCACTTTGTTTTAGAGGAACTTCACGACCAATGACATCCACAATATTAACTTTTGACTTTATCTCATCGATAAAGCTACTGCCAATCGCCATGTTTTCTCCTTTTAAGCAAATTGCTTACTTAAATTCCGTCCATCCACGAGGAACAAACAAATCAGAATATAGTGATATCGCATATCTATCTGTCATTCCTGAGACATAATCTTTTACTGCCGTAGCATTTCCATCCTCTAAGGCTACCTCCCTGTATAGTTCAGGCAGCTTCTCTGGATGTTTAATAAAATAGTTGTAAAGTGCAGTAATAACCACTTCAACTTTATTCATATCTTCTTCGCGTTTAACGAGCTCGCTACAATATACGTGTTCAAACATATACTTTCGTAAATGAAGAAGAGCTCTATTAAAATCAGGACTTAAGCTGATTTTGTCTTTTCCGTCACTAAATGTCACAAGATCAGAGATTAGATTGTTTATCCTTTCGCTATGAGAATGCCCAAGTACATCGAGATCTTCAGTAGGAAGTACATCGATTGTTATTACATTGCTTCTTATTGCATCATCTATATCATGATTAATGTAAGCGATACGGTCGCTTATCTTTACTATCTGACCCTCAAGTGTTATCGGAATACCTTCCCCCCTATGATTGAGAATTCCGTCTCTTACTTCCTTTGTAAGGTTAAGCCCCACTCTTTTTGATGTGCATTCAAGACGTTCTACAATTCTTAGGCTCTGTTCATTATGTCTAAATCCACCCGGATGAATCCTGTTAAGAACATCCTCTCCATTATGTCCAAATGGTGTATGTCCAAGATCATGCCCTAGAGCAATTGCTTCCGTTAAATCTTCGTTATAATTGAGAGTTTTTGCAATCGTACGAGCAACTTGAGCAACTTCGAGGGTGTGTGTAAGCCTGGTTCTATAATGGTCACCTTCTGGTGCAAGAAATACCTGTGTTTTATGCATTAGCCTACGAAATGCTTTTGAATGGATAATTCTATCTCTGTCACGCTGATAGTCGGTTCGAAAAGAACACTTATCTTCGTTTACATCGCGACCCAAAGAGTCCTTTGACTTTGAAGCTCGCTCATCAAGGAAATTAAACTCTCTCATTTCAAGGTCATCACGTAAAATCATCTATCCTTTCACCCCTGTATGTCCAAAACCGCCTTCTCCGCGATCAGTCTCATCTAGTTCGGATACAATTATCGGCGTTACTCTCTCATAAGAAGCAATTACGAGCTGCGCTATGCGATCACCATTATTTATCGTAAAGGATTCATTTCCAAAATTAATCACAGGAATCTTAAGTTCTCCTCGGTAATCGGAATCAATAGTGCCAATACTATTAACTAGACCTATTCCATGCTTAATAGCTAGTCCCGACCTTGCTCTAACTTGTCCTTCATAACCTTCTGGAATTTGAACAAATAGTCCTGTCGGAATAAGTCTCCTCTCCATAGGTTGTAAAATTACAGGCTCATCTATAAAAGCTCGCAGATCCATGCCTGATGCTCCGTCTGTTGCATAAGTAGGAAGTGAACCACTGAGTGATTTGAATTTTAATTCCATTTAAAATGTATCCTTTCTAAAAAATGATAAAAACTGCTTACATTTAAAGCTTTCAAAGCTACGTTTCTTAATAACAAAACGCATTACAATTTACATTTAATTTTTACCAGTAACATTAATAATAGTATGCCTACTATAATCACAAATGTCTTTTTTTACATGGTTTATGTCTTCCAATGTGATTTCGTCTAACATCTGCAGAACTTCAGAAGGAGTTATGGACCTTCCGTAAGTAAGGAGATTTCTCCCATTGTATATCATAAGATTCTGCACACTCTCCTGTCCGAATATAAAGCTGGATTTAAGCTGCTCCCTTGAGCTTTGGAATTCTTCAACACTAATATCATCATCCTTAAGTCTATCTAGCTCTTCTTTGATTGCCTCTAAAGCTTCATCAACCTTATCTTTAGCAACACCAGCGCATATAACAAAGAGTCCCGTATGACTGTAAAACCCGGTCATAGAGTACACTGAATAAGCAAGTCCTTTCTTAACACGAACATTCTGCATCAATCGCGATGACATTCCGCCACCAAGAATGTTACAGAGCAACATCATAGGGTACCTTCTTGGGTCTTTAGCAGGAAAAAGTCTTATTCCCATCGCAATATGCGCTTGTTCAATATCCTTCGTTACTTCGATATATCCGCCATCACAAGATGCGGAGATATTTTTGTCAGTAATAAATTCTCTACGTTCTTTTAGATTATAAAACTTGTCTTCAAAGTACTCGATTACATCTTTTCTATCAAATGAACCAGCAATCGAAACTATAATTTCATCTCTTGTATAGTGGTCAAAGTAATATCTATCAAGTTTGTCATGTGTAAACGATGAAACTGTAGATTTTGTTCCAAGCACAGGATGAGACATCCCCATCCCCTTGTACACATTGTCTTCAAGAATATCAAAAGCTACTTCATCAGGATCATCTGCATTCATGTTAATTTCTTCAATTACTACGCCTTTCTCCTTCTCAAGTTCATCCTCTGGAAAAGTAGGATTACAGATCATATCCGTCAACACTTCAGCGCTTGAACGAAAATGCTCATCAAGACACTTCACGTAAAAGCAAGTGCACTCTTTGCTGGTAAATGCATTCATCTGTCCGCCAAGTCTATCTATCTCATTAACTATTTGAAAGTGATCCCTGTTCTTGGTTCCTTTAAAGAGCATGTGTTCGATAAAATGTGAAATACCCTGTTCATCATCATTTTCATTTACTGAACCGTTATTACACCATATACCTATGGATACGGATCTCACTGAATCCATAGAATTAAGAATTAGTCTTACGCCAGAATCCAGCGTTATAACCTCTAGCATATATCCCCCTTTAGTTATATTCTGCATCCATAATATCTGACAGTTTCATCGAGTATGAGTCCCCTTCGTACTCATAAGCGCCATTAAAATTATAATTACAGGTTTCTCCAGTATATCTAGATGCACTGATATTATACCTGGCATCTCTTACGTTTATTTCTTCCCCAGTATCATTATCGATTACATGCGGTTTAATAACGTACCAAAGTCTAAAATCATATATATCGTTGGCAAGTGATGAATAGTCATCGTCAGTCATATCATCATTAAAATTACCCATAATGCTGCGCTTTGCTGTATCGACAGTCACATAGAGCTCCGCAAGTTCATCAGGGATTGATTTATTCCACTCTTCAAAATATGAATCAAACATATCTGCTAAAGATTCCATATCTAATTCTTTTATCAGTTCTAGGATTAGCTGGACATCTATTAACTCATCGGCTTCTAGAAGTGCAGCCAGATTTTCATAATACTCAAACTCCTCTGGTGCAACAATATCAAGGATTTGATAGAGTTCATCTCTGTTCATTAATTCACCTTTAAATCGATTTATGCTATAATAATACATCATCAATTATAGCATAAGGAGCTAGTTAAATGAAGAAATACGATTTAAAAAACCGCTCTGAGATAGCGGATAGAGATAAATGGAATCTAGAAGCGATGTATCCAGATGAAACCAAGTGGGAAGAAGATTTATCCGCTGCTCTTAAGGCGAGTGACGAGTTTATTTTACTTAAAGGTAGTTTAACAGAATCGGCAGAAAACCTTCTAAAAGCACTGTGCTTATACGCTGATATGATGCGTAAAGCCGAGAATGCTTTTGTGTATTCGAGAATGCGTCATGATGAAGATAATGCTAATACGAAATACACAGAGATGAACAACAAGTCTCTCTCTACACTCGCTCAAATTTCAGCTAACGTATCATTCTTTACCCCCGAGCTTCTGGAGGCTGATGAAGCTTTAATAAAGGGATATATAGAGGAATTACCAGCTTTAAAGGAATTTCCTTCATGCTCGATTCAATAATGCTTAGCAAGCCTCACTTTCTGTCTTCCGATGAAGAGCGTATCATCGCTCAGCTTAATGAGTCTGCCAACGCTCCAGATGAAATTTTCACTATGTTTAACGATGCGGATCTTTCTTTTGGCAAAGTCACTAATGAAGACGCGATAGATGTGGAACTCACTCACGGAAATTATATCCAGTTTATGGAGTCGGAAAACCGCGAGGTTAGAAAGAATGCTTTTGAAGCAATGTACCAAAAATACAAGGAGTTTAATAACTCAATTTCTGTGATGTATAACTACAGTGTAAAGCATGACTATATCATGTCCAAGCTACGTAAATATAAATCTACACTCGATAGTGAACTATCTGGCGAACGCATTCCAATCTCAGTGTATGATAATCTTATAGATGCTGTACATAAGAACCTACCTTCTATGCATAAATATATGGAAATTAGAAAACGAGCTTTAGGTCTTAACGAACTAAGAATGTATGATGTTTATCGCCCTATTGTTAAACCCGAAGGATTAGAATGCAGCTATGAAGAGGCTGTAGATATCGCCTGCAAAGCCTTGGCACCTCTAGGCGAAGACTATGTTAGGACGTTACGAAAAGGATTAACCGAAGATAGATGGGTTGATATATATGAGAATGCAGGCAAAACATCTGGCGCATATAGCTTCGGTTCTTACGATAGTAATCCATATATTTTGATGAACTTCAGCGGAGAACTACGTGACGTATTTACACTCATTCATGAAGCTGGTCATTCAATGCATTCATACTATACTAGACGCACACAGCCATTTGTATATGGGGGTCACTCTATATTTACAGCAGAGGTTGCTAGTACTGTTAATGAAACGCTATTGATTCATTACCTTCTACGTAATGCTGAATCAATAGATATGAAGAAGTATCTAATCAACTTCTATATCGACGAGTTTAAATCTACACTGTTCAGACAGACAATGTTTGCTGAATTTGAAAAAATTGCACATGAAACTGTCGAAAATGGTGGATCACTCACAGCACAATATCTAAACGAGGAGTACGATAAGCTAAACACTATTTATTATGGTCCGTCAATTGAACATGACGAGTTTATTCAGTATGAATGGTCCAGAATTCCTCATTTCTACCGTGCTTACTACGTATATCAGTATGCTACGGGATACTCCGCTGCAAATGCTATCGCTAACAGGATATTAACCGGCGGAGAGGCTGAACGAAATGATTATTTAAAATTCCTAGCTACCGGAGAATCTGACTACCCAATAGAATTACTTAAAATCGCTGGAGTAGATATGAGTACGGAGGAGCCTGTTCTCTCTGCTCTATCTACTTTTGCAAACCTAGTTGATGAACTAGACCAGATGATATAGCGCATTTTATATGAGGAAATACTATGAAACCAACTAAAGTATTTATCTATAGCAATGATACAGGTTTATCAAAAGCCACTGCCAATGAACTTGTCAACGTTCTAAGCATAAGAGAATTTGAGATTGCGAGCAAATATGATGAAACCGTTGATTTGATTGCTTGCATCGGTGGTGATGGAACCTTTCTAAACTGTGTACATGAATGCAGACTTCCAAAGATGCCTATTATCGGAATAAATACCGGTCATCTAGGTTTTTTTCAGGAACTAGTTCCTTCTGAACTTGAGATGTTTGTCAATCATTATAATGATGGCAATTACACAGTTGAAAAGATACATCCAATACGTGCCCTAATCACAGACAGAGACGGCATTCACGAGATAACGGGAATAAACGAGATACTTGTAATGGGTATGTATACAAAACTTGCCCATCTTTCGATAATCATGGACGATACTCCAATTCAGGAGTTTATCGGCGATGGAATCCTCGTATCAACTCCTGTTGGATCAACCGCTTATAACTATTCACTTGGCGGCTCACTGGTAGCTCCAGAGCTAGATGCCTTACAGTTAACACCGATGGCTCCGATGAATACTAGCGCTTACAGATGCTTTAGGTCGAGTATTCTCTACCCTGCGTCAAAAAAAGTTAGACTGGTAACGCGCAAGAGTACCGTCGGAGACAAACTTTTATTAGCATATGATGGACTTACAAGAGAATTTAGCAATGTATCTAAAATTGATGTAATGCAGGCATATGACGAGATTCATCTTCTAAGACTGCCTGGTTACGATTACTGGAAGAAACTTACGAACAAGCTTTTATAGACTGAATTTGAGGAAATAATGGGAAAATACAATCACAAAGTAACTGAATCTGATATCGGTTTGAGCATAAATCAGATCATAAAAGCGAATTTCAAATTCTCATCACGGTTCAAAACTAAGATAAAATTCCAGAAACTTGTTGATCTCAACGGTATACCTACTCCTGGATTTATTAAACCAGATGTAGGAGATGTAATATCGATAAGACTTCCAGAAGAAATTAGCGATTTTCCAGCTGAAGATATTCCTATAGATGTAATTTATGAAGATGATGATCTCATGTTTATCAACAAACAGCCTGGCGTGATAGTTCATCCAACTAAAGGACACCCACTTCATACTATCGCAAATGGTCTAATGAAATACATGAAGGATAACGACCAAAGCTACAAGATTCGTTTCGCTAATAGAATCGACATGGATACATCTGGAATCGTCATCGTTGCAAAAAATGCGAACACACAAAACGACATATCCCACCAGATGCGTGCAAATTCAGTGCATAAGCAGTACATAGCAATCGTTAACGGTGTGATTGAAGATGATGAATTTACTATAGACGAGCCTATCGGGAGACCTAGTGAAGAATCGATTCAGAGAACTGTACTATCAGAAGGTGGTAAAGATGCAATTACGGATGTTAAAGTTCTCGAGAGATTTAAAAGAAATACGCTCGTTGAAGTTACATTACATACTGGAAGAACACATCAGATAAGAGTTCATCTCACTCATATAGGTCATCCCAATTACGGGCGATCACTTATACGGTGGTGATGCACCAGAGCTTATGGAAAGACAGGCATTACATGCCGCAAAAATGAGTTTAAAGCACCCTATGACTGGAGAAAACACTTAATATTGAGGCGCCTTTGCCAGATGATATGAAAAAATGCCTAGCTATTCTACGTAGGTAGAAAGCTAGGCATTAGCTTATTTTACTTTTTGTCAAAGCAGTTCTAATGAGATTTATGCATCAACCTTTTTAATTCTCATTATGGCTTCTGCTCTATCTTCATGCTTGAAAACTGCAGAACCAGCAACAAGAATATCAGCTCCACATGAAATTAAAAGCCCTGAGTTCTTATCAGATACACCACCATCAACTTCGATTTCGAAATTGTATCCATTGTCTTTTCTTAACTTATTAAGCTGAGATACTTTTTTCGCAGTTTCAGGAATAAATTTCTGTCCACCAAATCCTGGATTCACAGACATAACTAGTACCATATCGACAAATGGAAGTACAGCTTCAAGGCAAGATACAGGAGTACCCGGATTTATAGAAACACCTGCTTTTACCCCATGCTCTTTAATATGTGATAGAGTCCGGCAAATATGAGGACATGCTTCGTAGTGAACAGTAATATAAGCAGTATTATCCGTCACAAACTCCTCCAAGTACTGATCTGGATTTTCAATCATCAAATGAACATCGTAAGGGACAGTTGCATAGCCGTTAAGACTCTTCATAACGGCACTTCCAAAACTGATATTAGGAACAAACGCGCCATCCATAACATCTACATGAATAAAATCACATCCGCCCTTGCAGATATCAGCGACTTCAGAACCAAGTTTAGCAAAATCGGCTGCTAAAATCGAAGGTGCTATTTTTGCCATTTTTTTACCTCTTCCAAAATTGATAAATATGATTCATATCTAGTTTTGCTAATTTCTCCTTTTTCGAGTGCTCCTTTTACCGCACATTCAGGTTCATCAACATGAATACAATCTAGATATTTGCAACAGCCCTTAAATGCATTAATCTCAGGGAAATAATCTCTAACATGATACCTATCAAGTCTAGGCATGTCTAGAGATGTAAAACCTGGTGTATCATAAAAATGAGTATCGTTATCAATGCTAAAAATCTCGACATGCCTTGTCGTGTGTCTACCTCTGGCAGTTTTATTGCTGATATCTCCTGTTTCTATATCATTTCTACCGGTTATATGGTTCATTATTGTTGACTTTCCAACACCTGACGGATCCGGCTGAGCGCAACATTAGCTCCCTTTATCAAATCATATAGCTTATCTATGCCATCACCATTCTTGCCATTAATAATAACAACTGGAAAAGCTTTTTCATAAGTTGATACAAGTTCTTTTAGATCATTTTCTGATACAAGATCTGGTTTTGTAATACAGATGATAACTTCGATGTTGTTATATAGTGTTGCAGCGGTAAACTTATCAATAATAAGATTGTTCGGATTGGGAAAAGCTGCCGCAAATACGACTACCAGCTTATCTAGATTAGAAACAGGTGGGCGCGAAAGAAAGTTTTTTCTTTCGCGCACCTTTGTTATTATACAGTCGCCGTCTTCTTGCCTTAAATCAAATTCGACAATATCCCCAACATAGATGATTGATTTACCTCGCTTAAGATTCTTGCGAGCATTCCCCATGTAAACTCGCTTTCCATCATCAACATAGTAGAAACCGCCAATTCCCTTAACGACTCTTCCCAGCATATTATAACCTTGTTCCACTGTTATTTGAGTTGTCGGAAGAGCTTCCTGCAGAAGGTTTACCCTTACTTACCTCAATATCAATTGTTTCACCTTTTTCGAGTGATGTATTAGCAGCATACTGTTGCCACATTACATAACCATTGCCATAAACATTGCTTTCATCGTAAGAAATATTTCCGACTTTAAATCCAGCATTTGTAATAGCCGATTTTGCTTCCTCAAGTGATTTTCCTGTTAAAGAAGGTACCGTTCCCTTCTCCTTCCCTTTTCCATCACTAATTGTAATGTTAATTTTTGTTCCTTTGTCAGCATTTGTTCCAGCTGCAGGATCTTGGGTTAGTATCGTTCCCTCAGGCTTATTTGAAGTCTCCGACTTAACTATTCCAAGCTTGTAGCCTGCCTTTTTGAGTTTCTTTCAACTTTCTTATAGTCTTGACCAACTATATTAGGTACGGTTCCTTCCTTCGAACCTTTGCTGAGATGAAGTGTTATCGTTGAACCCTTTTTAGCTTCTTCTCCACCAGAAGGATCCTGTTCGACTACATGTCCCTCAGAAATTTCCGATGAATATACACTTTTACCCTTTTCAACTTTAAATCCGCTCTTTTCAGCCGTTTTTTTAGCTTCCTTATAAGTCATATCAGACATATCAGGTACCTTAGCTTTACTTGAGAAGACACCTGTTGCAAAAGCAACGCCCAGAACAAGAACGAGTAGAACCGCTCCGGCAATACCAAGTTTAATAAGCTTTTTCTTGCGACTAGAAGAATTAGATTTTTTCTTCTTTTTCTTCCTACCTTTTGAATTTTCTGAAACTATATCGTCACTATCATCTTCTTCACTATCAGATCGCTTACGTGCAACCTCATTAGATGCCTCTGCAAAAATTGAATTTCCAACAATTTAGTCACAAATTCGATGTTATCAAGTTCTTCAATGAGTTCATCTGCACTGTTGAATCTATTAGTTTGAAACTTATTTGTAGCCTTGAGAACAGCTCTTTCAAGTGCAGGTGGAATTCCATCCACATATTCATGTGGTGGCACAATTTCTTCGTTTATATGCTTGAGGGCTATGGATACAGGATTGTCTCCATCGAATGGAACTCGCCCTGTGAGCATCTCATACATTACAATACCGAGTGAGTATATATCGGATCTTTCATCAACGTAATTTCCTCTAGCCTGCTCCGGCGAAAAATAGTGTACTGATCCGATGACCTTGCTGTTTGTCGAAAGTGTTGCGTCATTAACAGCCTTAGCAATACCAAAATCGGCAAGCTTTGCAACACCATCAGATGTAACCATGATGTTATGAGGCTTGACGTCTCTATGTATTATCTTATTTTTATGCGCAATTCTCAGTGCAGATGCAACCTGCTAGTAAGGTCGATTACCGTACGGTAGTCTAGAGGTGCATCTTCTGCAATTATATTGCTTAAGTTACGGCCTTCAACAAGCTCCATTACTATGTAGTTAATATTTCCTTCCTTACCTACATCGTAAACACTTACGATATTAGGGTGAGAAAGTCCAGCAGCTGCCTGCGACTCTCTTTTGAAATTTTCAACAAACGAAGCATCCTTTGTGAACTCCGGTCTAAGTATCTTGATAGCGATGAACCTGTTTAACAGTCTGTCCTTACCCTTGTAAACGACTGCCATACCGCCATCACCGATTTTCTCAAGGAGTTCGTAACGGCCAGATAGAAGTCTACTGCTCATTTGATTCCTCCAACATGTCAATACAGATTACTGAAATATTATCATTTCCACCGTTTAAGTTTGCTCTTTCAACCATACGTTCAGCACAATCCTGCATATCAGAGCTTTCATTGAATATATCAAGAATTTCGCTATCTGATACTTCCTCATAGAGTCCGTCACTACAGATTAATACTCTATCACTGGGCTCCATATATATATTGAAACAGTCTGGATTGTTGTATGCATTTCCACCAATAGCTCTGGTGATTACATTTTTTTTATAATGATGATCGGCCTCACTACGTGTAATAGCACCCATCTTAACTAAATCATTTACATAGGTGTGGTCATCAGTAATCTGATGCACTTCATCCTTGTGAATGAAATACACTCTGCTATCTCCCACATTACCTACGTAAAGAATTTTGTGGTCAACATATGCAAAAACGAGTGTTGTCGCCATTCCTACGTACTCTGGCTTTGTGTTGGAAAGCTGTAAAATACTTTCATTTACAAAGTTAACAGCATTTTCAAAATATGTGAAAATCGCTTCACTTCCCTCTACAAGTTCTATTGGGTTGTTGTACACGTAATCTGCAAGAAAATCTACTGCTGCAGTGCTTGCAATTTCCCCGGACTTATTTCCGCCAACGCCGTCTGCCAGCATGAAAAATCTGCTATCCTTTAATACTTTTACAGCGTCTTCGTTCTTAGGGCGCTTCATGCCCTTATCTGTTAAATATCCTACTCTCATTAAAGTCTTACCACCTGAGTAAATTAAAATTATAAATTGTTATACTTACTGATTTTACAATAGTAAAATCCTACTTGTTTATTATACGGTAAAATTGAATTGTATTCAACAATACTTGAATTTTCAAAGGAGTTACAGAACCTGGAAACTATCTGTTCATTTTCCCGCTTATTGATAGTACAAGTGGAATACAATAGCTCTCCTCCAGGTTTTAAATACATAAAGGCATTTTTTAAAATGCTGTACTGAATTTCATATAAATCTGGAAGCTCATTAAGATTAACATGTAGCTTTAATTCAGGTTTTCCAGCGATAACTCCAAGTCCAGAGCAAGGAACATCTGCGAGTACTTTATCAAAACGTTCACTTAAACTCTTATCGTATAGAGTGGCATCCATCACTTTTGTCTTAATGCAGGAAATTCCGAGGCGTTTTGAAAGCTCGTTTATGAGCTTCACACGATGTTCATGAATATCACAGGCAAAGATTTCACCTGTATTATTCATGAGTTCCGCCATCGCGGTAGTTTTACCCCCAGGAGCAGCACATATATCGAGTACTTTATCACCAGATTTTGGACTTAGCATTTCCACACTTCTTAGCGAAGAAGTGCTTTGAACTGTAAACATCCCACTTCTAAACTCCGGGATATTAATTATTGAACCATTTTCTATTATTATCCCATTTCGAGAAAATGGATTATCTCTAACTTTTATATCTCTAGTTGATAGGCATTTTTTTAAGTCTTCCCGATTACAAATTAATGAATTCACTCTTATGTTAAGCTCGGGTACATCGTAAAGACCTTTGATAATCTCCTCTATCTTCCCTTCACCATATTGCTTAGAGATAAACCTGACAAGATGGTACGGAAAGGAATATTTATATGATAATGACTCTAGCATATCATCGGTATCAGGAATTAATAGCTTTGCACCTTCACGTTCAAAAGTTCTAAGCATACCATTGATAAAACCTTTTACTGAGGGTGAAATTTTTTCAGCAAGAGTAACAGCTTCATTGACAGCTGCATAGTTTGGAACCGAGTCCATTTTTGCCATTGCATACATGCCCATACGCAAAATAATTAAATTCTTTTTCTTAATTCCCTCGATACCATTCTTTGCTAATCTATCAATATTATAATCTAAAAGGATTGTATCCCGTATAACACCCTTAGACATAACACGAACGAAGCCCTGTGAGGACACTTTATGTTCCTTAAGCGCTTCGTTAATCGCAAGATTCGAGTATGAATTATCGCAGTATACACTACGAAGTACATCGTATACTGCATACCAATCATTGTTCATCAGTCTCTATTTCCTCTAATCAGAAGGACTCTAATTAGTGCTGCCGCCGCAGTGGCTAATGCAGCAACATATGTCATCGCTGCAGCACTTAGAACTCTTTTGCTTCCAGCGTAATCAGAATCATCGACAAGATTTAGTGCTTTCATCTGCTGTAGAGCTCTGCTGCTTGCATTTAACTCAACTGGAAGTGTAACAAGATGAAACAAAACGACAGCAACAAAGCAAAAAATTCCTATGTTAAAAAACATAGTCCCGTACTCTGTTGTAGATGAGAGAAAAATACCCAACAAAATTAAAGGCCATGATGCGTTTTGAGCAAAGTTGGTTACGGGAACAAGTGCATTTCTCATCTTGACAGGAGCATAGCTAGTAGCATGCTGTATGGCATGCCCAACTTCATGGCAAGCTATACAAACAGATGCAACAGAATCTTGAGAATATATCTCCGAACTAAGATTAACTGTATTAGATCTTGGATCGTAATAATTAGTGAGTGCATCCCCATTCAAAACATTGATTGAAACCTGCTGAAGACCGTTAGCATCGAGCATCGTTCGAGCTGCTTCAAAGCCCGTTATCCCTTTGCTGTTTTCAATATCAGTATATGTTGAAAAGGCACGCTTTATACGCGCCTGCACAATCATCGTAAAGATCATTGCTGGAATTAACACAATCATAGATGAATAATATCCACCGAACATACCTCTATACCTCCAATATAATATTTATTTAAGACGCATTCCAACTTCTAGTTTGTTACCCCTAATAAAATCTGAAACGCTCATCCTCTTCTTGCCTTGCAATTGAACTTCTCTAATTTCAAGCGTCCCATCGGTGCACTTCACTGTAAATTTTTCCTTGTCAACACTGGTAATCACACCAAAATCAGCATTAATATCGACATCATCTATTGGTAAAACATCGAAAAGCTTAAGGACTTTATCTCCGATATTGGTAAATGTACCTGGCCAAATTTTAAAGGCGCGCACTTTATTATCAATTTCAGCAGCTGAGGAATTAAAATCAGTATATCCATCTTCTTTGCGAATCATGTGAGCATATGATGAAGCTGAGTCGTCTTGTTTTGTGTACGTTGCTTGACCTTCAGCTATTAAATCAATCGTTTTTAACGACTAACCTAGCCCCACATTCAGCAAGTTCCTCAGATAAGGTAATTATATCTTTCCTTCCCACTTCGACCTCTTCTGCACTGATTATATCTCCTGTATCAAGTCCAAGCTCCATCTGCATGATAGTAACGCCTGTCTTGTCCTTGCCATCCAGTATGGCATATTGCATTGGCGCAGCACCTCTATACTCTGGAAGAATAGATCCATGGATATTAATGCATCCGTAAACTGGTATGTCTAGAACCTCCTGAGGAAGTATTTGCCCAAAAGCTGCAACTACAATTAGATCCGGCTTTAATGCATCAAGCTCTTTAATAAAATCTGGGTCATTTTTTATATTATTAGGCTGAGAAACCTTAATTCCACGATGAAGAGCACAAGCTTTAACAGGTGAGAAAACCACTTTTCCTCTATTACCTCGTCTATCGGGCTGTGTCACGACCAATTCCACATCATGCCCAGCGTCTATTATGCTGTTTAATGCTGGAACAGCAAATTCAGGAGTCCCCATATATATAATTCGCATTTAGTTTTCTTCCTCTGTATTTTCTTCGGCAATTTCCGCCATCATTTCATTGTATTGTTCAGTAGTGTATACTTCTTCCGCTACATCAGTATATACAATCCCATTCAAGTGATCATTCTCGTGCATTATACAAGTTGCTGCAAATCCAGAAAATTCATACTCCTTAATTTCACCTTCCAGATTCATAGCTTTAAGCCTAACTCTGTTCGGTCTCTTAAGCATTCCTATATATCCCGGTACACTAAGACATCCTTCTGCTGATTCCTGCTCCCCTTCCGTTTCGATTATCTCAGGGTTAATCATTACATATTCTTGATCAAAGTTTTCAAGTTCTGGTCTACAAACGAAAATCCTTTTCATAACCCCTACTTGAGGTGCCGCAAGCCCAACACCATCAGCCTCTCTCATGGTCTCGAGCATATCGTTACATAATACTTTAATCCTATCTGTAATCTTGGAAACGGGCTTACAATTCTTTGTTAGAATCTCATCTCCTCTAATTACTATTTTCCTTAGTGCCATAATACTCCCTTCAAATATTTAATTAATCTAAATTATTCCATATGGATTTATATCTAATTCAATATGACAGGTACTTCTATGTTTTATCATAAGTTCCTTGTAATTCATATAGGCATTAACAAATCCACTTCTAGTTCCTCTAGGTGCTTTTATCATAAAAAATACACGATTCCGATCAGCTCCACCTCTTTGGATGTCAAGCTTTGGCTCATAAATCGTTGTGCCCGTTGGTAAGTTTTTCATCGATAAAAGATACTTTCTAAAATCATTTGCATGATCTATTGTCGAACTATATTCAGTCTTCGGTCCTTTTTTATCAACGAATGTCACAGAGATAATATCAGAAAAAGGTGGATAGTTCATGTTTCTTCTGTGAGCTAGTTCTTGTTCATAAAAACCATAATAATCTCCATTTGCAGCTCTCCTTATTGTATCATCTTCAGGTTGATACGTTTGAAGAATTACCTTACTCTTTCCACATTCTCGACCTGCACGTCCTGATACCTGAGTTATAAGCTGAAATGTTCGTTCAGGTGAACGGTAATCAGGTATATTTAGTGATGAGTCTGCCAAAATTGATCCCAACTAAACCGACATTTTTAAAATCTAATCCTTTTGCTAGTATCTGTGTTCCAACTAAAATATTTGTTTTGCCAGAATTAAAATACCTGAGAGTTTTTTTAATCTCAGAACTATTCTTCGCTGTGTCAAGATCAAACCTCTCTACCTTTGCATTTGGAACGAGCCCTTCAATAGTTTCTTCTAAACGCTCTGTTCCTGTCCCTATAAAAGATAAGGTGCTATTTCCACACTCAGGACAAATCTCTGGAATCTTGAACTTGCGTCCACAGTAGTGGCATATCGCAGCGTTATCTCTTTTATGATAAGTAAGCGTAATATCACAATCTGGGCACATCATTCTGTAACCACACTCAGGACATAGTACTTGTGTAGAGAAGCCTCTCCTATTAAGGAACAATATTACCTGATCGCCATTGTTTACAGTTTGTTCTATCGATGCTAGCAGCTTTCTGCTGATAACGCTTGAGTTTCCTGATCTTAGTTCATCCCTCATATCAACAATCTTAACTTCAGGCATAATGCTTTTACCAATTCTGTTTTTCATCTCAATAAGCTGATAAATGCCGTCCATGGCACGGTTATAGGAAACTATGCTTGGAGTAGCACTCCCTAAAACCAATGTTGCATTGTGATACTTTGCTCTTCTAAAAGCAACATCTACTGTCTCAAATTTAGGATTATGATCAGACTTGTACGTAGATTCATGCTCTTCGTCAATTATAATTACACCTATATCTGAAGCTGGAGCAAAAACTGCAGTTCTCGCCCCTACAACAATCTTTGCTTCACCGGATTTTATCCGCATCCATTCAGCGAGGCGTTCACTAGTCTTAAGCTTACTATGCATTATGGCAACTTTATCCTTACCAAACGCTTTGAAAAACGATCGGCAATCTGTGATGATAGTGCGATTTCTGGGACTAGTATAATCGCTGTCTTCCCCTTAGCTATGGCATTTCTTGCAGCTCTAATATAAACTTCCGTCTTGCCTGAATTCGTCACACCATGGATAAGAAACGATTTACCAAGTTCATTATCAATCGAATTACATATGTCTAAGGCTGCGTACTTCTGTTCTTCAGATAAAGTTGGTTCATCCTCAAGCTTTGTTTCATGATATTCCTTAATATGATGGGGAATACGCTTACCTGTAACATCAAACATTCTAATAGCATCAATATACTTAACACCATATCTAGATCTCATCCAGATAGCAGTATCAATAATCTCTGGTGTAAGAGACCTATCTTTATCAATACTAATAATTTCTTTAACCTTATCTGTCTCAATGCCTGGTGTAGTATCGATTGACACCACGTATCCTTCAGCACCTTTTGGTTTTCTAGCTAGAGGTATACTAACTTTGTCTCCCACATTATATAATCAGGAGCCAAATAAGTAAAAAAAGAATCCATATATTCACTTTTATTATCAATTACGACATCGACATATTTCATGAACATGAATCCTTTCTTTATAAGATTTTAAATTATTGAACCCTTAGTGAGTCCTATAGTAAAAATATATTGTCCTCCGCACAAGCTTCAATCATGTCATCTGGCCATACTGAAGCCTGCACTTCACCGATATGAGCCTTTTGAAGAAAGAACATACATATTCTACTCTGACCAATTCCACCACCAATAGATAAAGGAACCTCGTTATTTAGAACGCTCTGATGGAACGACTGGCTAAGCCTATCTTCTTTGCCATCAATTTTGCACTGACGCTCCATTGCCTCCTTATCAACACGAATTCCCATTGATGAAAGTTCTAGAGCGTCATCGAGGACATCATTCCAAACTATAATATCCCCGTTCAACTCCCAATCATCATAATCTGGAGCTCGACCCGTCATGCTTCTTGCCAGATGCTAGGACACCTCCAATTTTCTTGATAAATACAGCGCCAAACTCCTTAGCTGCGAGTTTCTCACGCTCTTTTGGTGTATTTTTCGGATACTTATCTTCAAGCTCCTGTGTTGTTATGAATGTGATTTCATTTGGTAACTCAATCTGAATATCTCTATATAGACGATTAACATAATCACCCTAGATTCTTCATCGCATTGTAAATTGTTATAACTGTCTCTTCTAGAAATTCATCGGTTCGTTGATCTTTAGTTATTACTTTCTCCCAATCCCACTGATCGACGTAGATGGAATGTATGTTATCAAGCTCCTCATCCCTTCTGATAGCATTCATATCGGTATATATACCGTGACCAGGCTCAACTTCATACTTAGCGAGCGCCATTCTTTTCCACTTAGCAAGTGATTGAACAACCTCTACCTGTTTCTCATCAATATCCTTAATTGTAAAATTTACTCTGCGCTCATATCCATTTAAGATTGTCATTAAGTCCAGTCTCTGGAAATACAAATAAAGGTGCAGACACTCTGCGAAGCTGTAGACCATATGCTAGCTCCTGCTGAAAATAATCTTTAATCTTCTTAATCGCCCTCTGTGTCTCAACGTGATCAATAATAGGTCTATAATCTTTTCGGTAGTACTAATTTCCCCATATCCTAAAACCTTTCTATATAAAATTTATTTATTAATCATTGTTAAACAGAAATATAGTTATCTGCTTTTCATCATAGCTCGTGCGTACTCACAGCCGCAAAATTTCTGTCTGTATAAACCGTATTTCTTCGAAAGCTCAATGCTTCTACCAAAACCATTTTTCTTCTTAAAGTCCACATCCAAAAATTTGATATTATTAGATGCGCCAATACTCTCTCCAATTCTAAGTATAGAAGCGTAGTCCTTGTGAGGGCTAACGGCCATTGCAGTTGCAAAATAATCCATTCCGAGGCCACTCGCAATACGTCCTGTCTCTTCCAACCTAAGCTCAAAACACACATCACATCGCTTTCCGCCTTCCGGTTCATGACAGAGTGGTTGTGCTACTTTGATAAAATCTTCGACTTTATATTCACCTTCAATGTAATTAACATGCGTCCTTTCTTTGAACTCATCATTAAAAGCATCGATAAACTTTATCAGATTATCCCTGCGTAAAAGATATTCTTCCTGATCTGTAATGTTTGGATTATAATAAAAAACAGTAACATCATAGTCAAAAGCAAGCCGTTCGACACAAGAGGTCGAACAAGGCCCACAGCATGCATGCAATAGTATTCTTGGCTTCCTATTAGTTAAATCAGTATGCATGTATACGGGCAAAACTTTATTTTGAAATTCATTCGTACGAAAACCCACATATGTGTCACATTTTTCTTTCATTAGATGTACCTCTGAATTTTAAAATTATCTATTTATTATACAAAATATTGTCGCTTTTTTCTATAGCAACGATAACAATATCAATATTTAGGAGTTATTTCATCAATATATTTTTAGCGAGGTTTATGTTTGAAATTTACTGATAGTCAAAGATTTTATTCAATAAACACTTACCTAAAAGAACGATTCGGCAAGAAGATGGCAAAGCTTTCAATCGAAGCTGGTTTTCACATGTCCAAATCGCGATGGGAAAGTTAGTTATGGTGGTTGCAAGTTTTGTTCATCTGGTGGCTCAGGAGAACTCGCATCAGATATATCAGACCAAATTTGTTTGCTTAGCGATAAATGGCCAAATGCCGGTCACTTAGCTTATTTTCAAAGCCACACAAACACTTATGCTTCTGTTGATGTTCTTAGGAGCAAATATTATGCCGCCCTATCTCATCCTGAGATTGAAGGAATAGTAATTGCGACTAGACCCGACTGTCTCGATGGCAAAATTTTAGACTTACTAGCAGAAATAAACGAAAAATATTTTATGTGGATAGAACTGGGTCTTCAAACAATACACGAAGAGACGCTTAATAGAATGAATATTGGTTACCATCTAACTGATTATGATAGAGCAATTTATGAACTGTCAAAAAGAAAAATCAAAACCGTGACGCATTTGATACTAGGACTCCCTGGAGAAACTGAACGTGATATGTTTGAATCACTTCATCACGTAACAAATAGTGGGATATTTGGCATCAAACTTCACCTGATGAATATAATTAGTACATCTCCACTTTATAGGGAAATGCCAGAGTATGTTTCATTTGATAGTCTAGAAAGCTATGTTGATCTAGTAGTAAGAATGATTGAAGAAATACCTCCAGATATTACTATTCATCGTTTGACTGGTGATGTACCTAGAAAGCTTTTAATCAGTCCAGAATGGAGTTATAAAAAAAGAACGATTCTAAATTCAATTAATAGAGAGCTTCGCATACGTGATACTTTTCAAGGTGCAAAACTACATAAATAGATATCATCAAAATTATCTCGATATATTAAGCGGATATTACCTATTTTAGTAATATCCGCTTTGTTGTATAAGTAAAACCACGCGTTGGACGCGTGGTTCCGTAAAGGCTTTGCCTATGAGCAGAAATTGAAAATGAAAAAACCTTCTGCTACACTTTGAATGCGGTCTGTCAGCTGCAAACAAAGGAACAGAAGGAGGTGCATTCACATGGGAGTGAATGACATAAATAGTTTAGCGCATTCAAAGTGGAACTGCAAATATCACATAGTTTTTGCACCCTAAATATCGAAGAATGGTGTTTTATGGACAGAAGAAGCATGAAGTTGGAAAAATACTTAGAAAAACTATGTGAGTGGAAAAGGAGTAGAAGTTCTGAATGCGGAAGCGTGTCCCGATCATATTCATATGCTATTATCTATACCACCCAAATATTCAGTATCAAAATTCATGGGATATCTAAAAGGGAAGAGCAGTACAATGCTGTATGAACAGTTTGGGGAATTAAAGTATAAATACAGAAACCGAGAATTTTGGTGCAAAGGATATTATGTAGATACAGTAGGCAAAAATGAAGCAAGAATATCCGAGTATATATCAAAACAACTGGAAGAAGATAAAATGGGAGACCAGCTAACCATGAGCGAAGCTGGAGCATTCAGGAAAAAGAAAAAGTAGGTTAAGGCAAAACGCAACTGACAGATCGCGTTTACGCGTTCGACGCGTCCGCGAGGAGCAGAGGGCTTTGCCCGCCTACTTAACAACCACGCGTTCGACGCGTGGATGGTTTTTTTATTATTTAAAATCGATATATTAACGAACTAGTGTGGCAATGCTGTTGATGCCGGCATATTGGTGTATATAGGAATTACAAACACTAGTGATTCATTTGTAATTCCGTAAGCACTGTAGCTGTTCTTTGTCGAAATAGATTCAGTGTAGCAAGCTGATATATTTGTCATATACTGGTGTGTTCCAACTTTAGCGGCGCCATTTGCAACGTTAAATCGTTGGAAATAAACGGAGTTTTGACCCTGTTTGATATATCCGCTAGCGATAAACTTGGCTCCTCCAAACACTGCTTTCTGTTTAGTATCCCAACCTTGCTTCTTAGCATATTCAAGTCCTCTCATAACAGGATTTGCATTAGAATAAGCACCAATATTATATGGGTTGTATGCATACTTACCATCAGGGAATATATACCCTGAAATTGCAATACTTCCTCCGCCAGTTTCTTGGCGAGCTCTTGCAGCAAGTGCAATTGGACTCATACCATTTTCCTTACCTGCACTCACAAACCAGCTAGCCATAAACCATTCCTCTCAAGCGCAGTCCCTGATATTATTTTAGAAACAGCAGCTTGAGACTGGTATGATTGATACGACAAATCTTCAAACATGTAAATGTTATTTTCATTAATGAAATTACGAGGATCCATATAGTAACCAACTACTTGTGAACTAGCATTGAACCACGTTGATCCATCCTTTGGTATATAAGTTCCTGATGCAGTAAATCTACCAACTCCCTTCAGGGACTCTATACCTCCAGCAGGAGCTTCAACAGATTGTGCATCACTTACTGGAGTCGCTTCCTTACCATCATACTTCTGATCTGATACAGTTATCCAATTTGCTGCTGCGTAGTATGTTTTTCCTTTATACTGAACTCTATACCAGTTGTAGTTACCAGAATTTATAGCTCCTGTGATGACTACATCTGTGTTCTTCGGAAAAGTTCCTACAGGCTTATTTGTAATATCGTATGACGATCTATAGTTTAAGTAATCATGGACCTTGCCACTTACACTTGCTTCTCCATCCTTAACTTTTCCCGAAGATGTAACATAACTTGAAGGAATATAATACACTTTTCCACTTACAGCTATCTTATACCAATTACTGTTATCAATATTCTTTACGCTGCTTATAATCGTTACGTTCTGTCCGGAAGTTAAAGTTCCAGCCTCTTTAAAGATATCAGATGGTCCCATTCTGTATGAAGCGCTTTGATTTAGAGTTCCGAAAACTACATCAGTATTTGTTGTTGATGATGTTGATGTCGTCTGCTTAGTATTTGAACTTGGAGCTTTTGAATCATCAACTTTCACAAACTTGCTACATATGTATCCAAATCCATTTCCCTGTTTTATCTTAAACCAAACAACACCATCTGACGCTTTTGCTGTCAAAACAATTGAAACCTTATCTCCTGTATTTGCCCCACCAACTTTTCCATAGCCAGTTCCTGCACCTTTTCTTATGTTGGTATAGCCACCTTTTACAGTACCATTAATCTCATTCGAATAATTTTCGGTAGTTACACTGCCCTGTATATATCCAGTCTGTCCAGAAGCGGTTCTGATATGTATAAATTTTGCATCATCGCTTCCATTATTAGCATTAAATACTTCATCTAACAATGAAACATCAGTATTAGAACTTGCCGATCCAACTGAACCAGATGAAATACTTGCGCTATTATACAAAGGTCTACTCTGATCCTTAGCCTTGAAGCTATAAGGATTGATATCTCGATATGATAATGGATAAGCACCATTAATGAGAGACACTCCGTCACGACTCTGCTTTGATAATGCAGTATTCCAATCAACTCCTGTTTCCTTAGCGATAAATTTCCAATTTGGATGAGAAGCATGAAGCTTTCTTAAATGGACTTTATAATCCTCAGGAAAAGATGCAATTGATTTTTTTCAAAATCATTTTGTGTTTGATCAACATTTGAATTTACACTGCTACTTGTATTACCACTATCATTGTTGTTCGCGTTACCAGGATTGTTTACAGTGTTTGAATTATCGGGTGATGATGTGCCATTACTAGGCGATGCATTATTATCTGATGGATTCATATCAGGATTTGGCTCTGGATTAGTTGTTATCGTACCAGCATTGTCAGAAGTACCACCGCTGTTATTCGAGAAAATACTTCCAGTAATATCTACCCAAGTAGCACAGACATAATTATAGCCACCATTATATTTAATCATATACCAGTCAACATTTGACTTATTAGCCTTAGCTTTTAAAAGGACTGTAAGATTTACATTTTTTCCAAATGTAGTAACACTAGCAAATCTAGTCCCGGCACCAAGTCTGCTGTTTAAAGTCGAAGATGTTCGACCCTGCAACTGCAGAATATTCCACCCTATTAATCAAATCAGATCTAATATAACCTGACTTTCCGCCATAATTTACATGATACCATTTATCCCTAGCAGCTGCATTTGAATTTGACGAAAAAACAACCTCTGTTATTGTAACCTTCTTATTATTAGAGATAGACGTCACTTTTTTAGAAAATACGGAAGTACCCGCCCTAACGTTTACTCCTGATTTTGAATTGATGTAACCTGTCGCATTCTGAACTGATTGTGCATTAGCAGCCTCAGCAAAACCCAACATTAGCAGAATTATGAAAACAAGAACTGCAAATATTGATTTAAGTTTTATAGCTATAATATTATTCATTAGTCCCTCTTTCTTAATAAATAATTTTCTAATTTCTTAGTAGCAAAATATAACTAATATTTATATATTTTTAACAAATAGGAAAAATTAATTTAAATAAAATAATCGTTATAAGTATTGAAATTTCAATATAAAAGAGGGAATTAATTGCTTAAAAAGTAAAAAATAATATAAATACCACAATATATAAAGATAGTTAAAAAGAATAAAGCAATATATAGATATAAAAAAAAGAAGCATCTCTGCTTCTTTAATGGTGCCCAGACTCGGAATCGAACCAAGGACACAGGGATTTTCAGTCCCTTGCTCTACCAACTGAGCTATCTGGGCAAATAAACTAAATAAATAATGGTGGGCCATCGGGGACTTGAACCCAGGACCTGCCGGTTATGAGCCGGACGCTCTGACCAACTGAGCTAATGGCCCTAAAGTGGTCGGGGTGGCAGGATTTGAACCCGCGGCCCACTGGTCCCAAACCAGTTGCGCTACCAAGCTGCGCTACACCCCGGCGCATATGATTTTAACACTCAAGGACTTATTTGTAAACATTAATATATTCAGTTTAATAATGGTCGGGGTGGCAGGATTTGAACCCGCGGCCCACTGGTCCCAAACCAGTTGCGCTACCAAGCTGCGCTACACCCCGAAAATCTTGGCAGGGGCAGAAGGACTCGAACCCTCGGCACGTGGTTTTGGAGACCACTGCTCTACCAACTGAGCTATACCCCTATGGTATATAAATATGGCGGAGAAGATGGGATTCGAACCCATGCGGCCCTAATACGAACCCTAACGGTTTAGCAAACCGTCCTCTTCAGCCTCTTGAGTACTTCTCCAAAAGCTATAACTAAATGATTCTTGGCGGAGAGGGTGGGATTCGAACCCACGGTCCCTTTCAGAATCACTGGTTTTCAAGACCAGCTCCTTAAACCACTCGGACACCTCTCCGGATGTTGATAAAAATTGGTGACCCATCGGAGATTCGAACTCCGGACACCTTGATTAAAAGTCAAGTGCTCTACCACCTGAGCTAATGGGTCACAATGGCTGGGGTAGCGGGACTCGAACCTGCGAAATCACGGAGTCAAAGTCCGTTGCCTTAACCACTTGGCTATACCCCAAAAGCATGACTTCTAGTTCGTCTACTTAACCAAACAAAATCTAAAAATGGTGAGCCCACAGGGATTCGAACCCCGGACACACGGCTTAGAAGGCCGTTGCTCTATCCAACTGAGCTATGGACCCTTAAAAAAAATGGAGCGGATGATGAGAATCGAACTCACGCTATCAGCTTGGAAGGCTGAAGTTCTACCATTGAACTACATCCGCAAAATGGAGCGGAAGACGAGATTCGAACTCGCGACCCTCGCCTTGGCAAGGCGATGCTCTACCCCTGAGCCACTTCCGCATATTTATTGGTCGAGGGAGATGGATTCGAACCATCGAAAGCACAGCTAACGGATTTACAGTCCGCCCCCTTTGGCCACTCGGGAATCCCTCGAAATATTGGAGCTGATGGAGGGAATCGAACCCCCAACCTGCTGATTACAAATCAGCTGCTCTACCGTTGAGCCACATCAGCATAACCGTTAAAATTGGCGACCGGGAACGGGCTCGAACCGTCGACCTCCAGCGTGACAGGCTGGCATTCTAACCAACTGAACTACCCGGCCAAAATATGGTGGACGCTATAGGGCTCGAACCTATGACCCCCTGCTTGTAAGGCAGATGCTCTCCCAGCTGAGCTAAGCGTCCAAAGATATTTGTCGCACTAGATTATTTAACCTTAAGCGTCAATTTCGTGCTGCAGTCTTCACTCAACTGCGTTATTCATACTAACACAGCATCTAATCACTGTCAATCAGAAATTTATTTTTTCTTGATTTCTCTTTCAACAGCTTGCATTTACCTGCGGTAACCTCTGTTATTGTATCGATTATCGATTGCTTTTGATCAATATCTCCACTAACATCCAGTGTGATTTTATCAGTGTACTCTATTTTTGCAATCTTGAAAACCCCTGTTTTTGAAATGTTTTCAATTTGTGTCAAATGCGAATATGAAATTTCATATGTTAAAACTATAGCTTCCCTTACTTCAGAAAGCAATGCTTTATCTATCGCAAGTCTCGCAGAAGTCGAATATGCCCGCACGAGGCCCCCAGTACCAAGCTTTATTCCACCAAAATAGCGAGTCACGACAATAGCCAGGTTAGTTAGCCCTCTTTCAACAATCATGCGAAGAATCGGTGCGCCAGCAGTCCCCTGTGGCTCACCATCTTCACTAGACCATTGTATCTCTTGTTTCTCTCCTACTACCATAACCGGTACATTGTGTGTAGCATCCTTATATTCACTCTTAATTGACGAGATAAACGCTTTCGCCTCATCACATGAGTCCACCGGCGAAATATGTGCTATAAAACGAGATTTTTGGGTTATATATTCAGCTTTAGCTTCTTGGTATACAGTGTCATAGAGCTTCATTTACAAAATGTACTTGTCAACATCTACTTCCTTGACAGTCTCCTTGAATTTATTTTTTACAAACTCTCTATCAATCACTATCTTTTCAACATAATTATCTGGAAGCATAAATGATATATCCTCAAGTAATTTTTCAAGAATCGTATATAATCTTCTTGCTCCAATATTTTCAGTCTGCTCATTCATAAGATATGCCATTTCAGCAATTTCATCCGTTGAGTCATCTGTAAACTCAACATTTACTCCTTCAGTTTCGAGTAATGCTTTTTGTTGTTTTGTTACAGCATTTTCTGTAGCAGTAAGAATCTTTTTAAAATCCGCTTTATCGAGATTCTTTAGCTCAACATTTATCGGAAATCTTCCCTGCAGCTCCGGAATTAAATCAGAAGGTTTAGAAACATGAAATGCTCCAGCTCCAATAAATAACATGTGATCAGTTTTTACTGGACCATGTTTGTATTAACTACACTCCCTTCAACAATCGGAAGAATATCTCTTTGTACACCTTCACGGGAAACATCCGCACCTGAAGCCATCGAACTTCTAGAAGCAATTTTGTCTATCTCATCAATGAAAATAATACCGTTCTGCTCAGCGTTTTCGATAGCATCATCAATAACTTGATCCATATCTATCAAATTTTGTGCCTCTTGCTCCCTTAAGATTTTTCTTGCTTCCCTAACCGTAACTTTTTTGTGCTTGGTCTTTTTAGGCATCATATCTCCAAATATATTGCCTATCGCTATGCCAATTCCTTCATTTTGCATATCTAACTGATTAGTATTTACAGAGTCCTCAACTTCTATATCTATAAGTTGATCCTCTAGTTTGCCTTCTCTTAAATGAATTTTAACTTGTTCTTTAGCCATAGCAACGTCTTCTGGAACACTTTGCTTTTCCAAATTCTGCTGCTCTTCATACTGCTTCTTTTGACTTGGATAGTTGGAATTGTTAAGGAAAAAGTCAAACGGATTAGGTCCATTAACATTCTTGACATTATCTGATGACGCCCCTGGAACAAGAGCATCAATAATCTTTTCCTCAACAAGTTCATCAGCAATTCCATATTTCTCATTTATACGTTGCTGTTTAGTGATCCTGACAGAGGCCTCAACTAGATCTCTAACCATCGAATCAACATCACGTCCAACATAGCCCACCTCAGTAAACTTGGTGGCTTCAACCTTTACAAAAGGTGCTTCCATAATTTTAGCAAGTCTTCTTGCAATTTCAGTTTTTCCAACTCCAGTAGGTCCCATCATGAGAATGTTTTTAGGAGTGATTTCTTCTCTCATGTCTTCGCTTAGTAGACTGCGCCTATATCTATTTCTGAGAGCAATTGCTACTGATTTTTTTGCTTCATCCTGTCCAATTATATATTTATCAAGCTCAGCCACTATCTGTTTAGGAGTCATCGTTTTAATATTATTTTTCATTATTTACCTCCTATAATTTCTCAACAGAAATATTGTCATTTGTATATACGCAAATAGAAGATGCAATTTCTAGTGACTTGCGAACAATACTTTCAGCATCTAATTCAGTATTATCAAATAGAGCGGAAGCAGCAGAATACGCATAATTACCGCCAGAACCAATAGCAACGACATTTTTATCAGGTTCAATAACTTCCCCGTTCCCTGATATAACTAGTAAATCTTCCTCGTTAACTACTATCATCAAAGCTTCAAGACTACGCGTTGCTTTATCGCTTCTCCAAAATTGAGCTAAATCAACAGCTGCACGCTTTAAATTTCCATCATGCTCCTGTAACTTGTTCTCAAACTTATCGGTTAGTGAAAAGGCATCAGCCACGGAACCTGCGAATCCAGTTAGGACTTTTCCTTTAAAGATTTTCTTAACCTTCTTGGCACCGTTCTTCATGATGGTAGTTTCCCCCATCGTAACCTGCCCATCGCCACCAATACAAATATCTCCATCAGGCCTTTTAACTGCACAAATAGTTGTCGCATGAAATTGAACCATTATCTACCTCCAAATTATAATAAACCTTTACTTTTTCTCTGGTTTTACATAACTACAATTTTCGTTAGAGCATTTAATTTTAGCTTTTTTCCCTTTGCCTTCAAGAAGCATTGATCCGCATTTAGGACACAGTTCTCCAGTTGGCTTATCCCAAAATGAAACTTCACAATTTGGATAACCACTACACCCGTAGAATATCTTGCCACCGCGTCTGGTCCTCTTTTCAATAATTGGTTTGCCACATTTTGGACAATTTACCCCAATTTCCTTAAAATTGGTTTTGTGTTTTTGCATTCAGGATACCCGGTGCAGGCTAAGAATTTACCAAATCGACTTTCTTTAATCGCCATAGGTTTCCCACATATTTCACAAACTTCATCACTTAGAACTACTTCCTGTTCAATCTTCTCTACTTCATTTTGAGCAACTTCTAACTCTTTGCTAAATGGTCCATAAAAATCCTCTATTACATGCTTCCAAGCTTCCTTTTTTAATTCGACTTGGTCTAGCTGATTCTCTAATTCTCCCGTAAACTCTACATCTACAATATCTCCAAAATACTCTGAAAGAATGCCCGTAACATCAAACCCCAGTTGTGTTGGTACTAGATTTTTCTTTTCTCTAGTAACATAGCGTCTGCCCGTAAGCGTTGTTATAATTGCTGAATACGTACTAGGTCTTCCTATATTCTTTTCTTCCATCTCTTTAACAAGACCAGCCTCCGTATATCTAGCAGGTGGTTGTGTAAATTTCTGTTCTTTAATAAGCTCTATACAATTAAGTTCATCACCTTTTTTGAGTTCTGGTACATACGAATCCTTATCGTTTGCAATTGGATATACTCTCCTCCATCCATCAAAAACTAATCTTGATCCAGATGTTCTAAATTCATATCCATTATTATCTATGGTTACGGTTACTGTATCAAACTCTGCAGCTGACATCTGTGATGCAACAAATCGATTCCAAACAAGTGTATATAGCTTAAATTGATCTGAAGTCAATGAGTCACGAATTGCCTCCGGTTCAAGGTTTATATCTGTTGGCCTAATTGCTTCATGTGCATCCTGTATGTCTTTATTCTTGTTTGAAAATGAGTTATTGGAACAGTATTCCTTACCAAATTTATTAGCTATAAATTCCGATGCAGCTTCTTTTGCAGCAGATGATATTCTAACGGAATCAGTACGTAAATAAGTAATTAAACCTCTCGTTCCAATTCCTTTTACGTCAATCCCTTCGTAAAGCTGCTGGGCAATTTGCATAGTCTTCTAGTCTGAAAATTCAACTTTATAGAAGCATCCTGCTGTAGACTACTAGTAGTAAATGGCGCATAAGGTTTTGGCTTTCTCTTACCTGTCTTTACACTCTCTACTACAAATCTTCCTGCACTTAGCTGCTTCTCAATAGTATCAGCTTCTTCAGCTTTAGTAATGCGAATATCTTCTCCATTGTATTTACTGAGCGATGCATTGAAATTATCTCCATAATCAGCCGTTATAGTCCAATACTCTTCAGGTACAAAAGATTTTATTTCATTCTCTCTATCGCAAATCATCTTGAGAGCTGCTGACTGCACTCTACCAGCAGAGAGACCACGCCTTACCTTCTGCCATAGAAGCGGACTAATCTGATATCCAACTAATCTATCTAACACTCTCCTGGCTTGCTGAGCATCTACTAATCCCATATCTATTGACCTAGGATGCTTAATAGCTTCTTTTACGGCTTCTTTATTTATTTCATTAAAAACTATCCTGCATTCACTTTTTGGATCGATATCAAGCAAATATGCTAAATGCCATGATATAGCCTCTCCCTCACGGTCTGGGTCAGTTGCTAAAAGAACACGTGACGCAGACGCTGCCGCTTTCTTAAGTTCCTTAATCTTTGTCACCCTTGCCTCTTATATTTATGTATCCAGGTTCAAATTGATTTTCTATATCTATCCCTAGTCTGCTCTTAGGTAAATCTCTTACATGTCCTACCGAAGCGAGCACATTATAAGAAGGACCTAAGTATTTTCCAATAACTTTAGCTTTTGAAGGCGACTCAACAATTAATAGTGTGCGCTTCCTAGCAATTTTCTTGGATTTCGTTGTTTTTTTATTCTTGGTTGACGTTTTAGTTTTTGTACTAGGCATCAATTAACCCCTTAACAATTAATTTATAAATATAACTTCTCTATAATATTAGAGTTCATCATAAACCTTGGGATTTTATTTTGCAAGAAATACTTTGCCACCGTAGGTTGTAATGACCCCCTTAATCTCGAGCACTGTAAGTATAGCACTGACTTTTCCAGCGTTTTTGTTGAGATTGTGTGCAATGCTATCAATAGTACAACATGTGGATTTCTGGATTTCCTTATAAATCTCTAGTTCATCATTTCCTAGGTCCATCTCAATGTCTTGAGGAGTATATTCTGCTCCCTTGATATCCGATGTTACATCACTGATACTAATCATTGGAATTGCACCATCTTTAATCAATTTATTTGTTCCAACACTAAACTGACTATTTATGTTCCCAGGCACAGAGTAGATGCTTTTTCCTTGTTCATTTGCAAAGTCAGCAGTTATTAGTGAGCCGCTGTTAAGACCAGCTTCCACAACTACTACAGCTTCAGATATTGCGCTTATAATCCTGTTCCTCTGAGGGAATGTATACTTAGCGCCTGGTGTACCAGGCTCATATTCAGATATAATTAATCCGCTAGAAGCTATTTTAGTTATATAGCCATGCATTTCTCACTGGATGAATTATATCGATTCCAGTACCGAGTACAGCTATGGCTTTCCCTCCCAGACTCACTGTTCCTTCATGCGCAAAACTATCAATTCCATATGCAAGACCTGAAACCACGGGAATATCAGCTTTAGCAAGTTCTTTACCTATCATTTGGGCTACAATTTTTCCCATAAAGTGTATATTTCCTCGAACCAATTACTGCTACTGATTTTGAGACCAAGAAGATTTAAGTCTCCTATACAATATAGACGTTCAGGTGGATTATTTATTATTCTTAGATTTTCTGGATAATAAGGTGAATTAAATATCAATTTCTTTAATTTCATTACTATATTTGTTATTCATATTTAATCTTTTCCTATATCATATTCACTACATCTGTATCCCTAGTGCTTCTGCTAAATGTTCAATACTAACTTTCCTCTCTTGCTCTATATCTGCAATTGTTCTCGCTACCTTAAGTGTGCGTATATAACTCCTCGGAGATAGTTTAAGCCTATCATATGCATTTTCTAAAAATTTATTTTCAAGATTACCAAGTAGACAAGCATCTCTAATTTTCTTATCACTAATATTTCCACATTTCTCATCTCTACCTTCTAGTTTAGAGAACCTTACAGCATCACTTACCATCGAACTCATGGTTTCACTATCTAGCACCTTGTCTTTCCCAATTTTCTCAAATTTAAGGTCTTCATACCTTACCTCTTGCATGGTAAGTTGCAAATCTATCCTATCTAAAATTGGACCACTCATTCGTCTTCTGTACCTAGCAATCTCTTGTGCAGTACAAGTGCATTCATTTGATTCACTTCCAAAAAATCCACATGGGCAAGGGTTTGCCGCCATAATCACAAGTGCTCTACATGGAAATTCATATGTAATTCCTTGTCTAGATATTACGATTTTATGATCTTCTAACGGCTGCCGAAGTGCTTCTATTTGACCTGAATCAAACTCACAAAATTCATCGAGAAACAGCACTCCATTATGAGCTAAAGAAAGTTCTCCAGGCATCGGATATACCCCACCACCGAGAAGAGCTGCTCTAGATATAGTGTGATGCGGGGCTCTAAAAGGTCTATTTATCAAGTTATTACTGCCCTTATTAAGATGCCCTGCCACGGAGTGTATTATTGTAGTTTCTAGCAGTTCACTATTTGTAATCGGTGTTAATATTGTAGGCATCCGCTTTGCAAGCATAGTTTTACCACACCCGGGAGGTCCAATCATAAGTAGTGGATGCTTACCAGCAGCGGCGACAACAAGTGCTCTTTTTGCATATTCTTGCCCTTTTATGTCTGAATAATCACATTCTTCTATTCTCTCACTAGAGTAATTTGCAATTGGAAAAGTGTCTCCCTCACTAAGTTCGTTATTAATAGCAACTATTGCTTCTTCAAGTTTCTTAACCCCTATAACAGAAATGCCTTCTACCATCGATGCTTCCTTAACATTTCTTACAGGAAGAATAACCTTTTTTATGCCTGCTTCACGAAAGGCTATTATCAAAGGTAAAACCCCATCTATTGGCATAATCCTCCCCGATAGAGATAGCTCTCCAATGACCGCATATGCTTTCGCTTTCCTACTATTTACTACTAGAGTACTCGAGAGAGTACACCGATTGCAATCGGGAGATCTAGATGACTTCCATTTTTATTAAGACTTGCTGGTGATAAATTGACAGTTATATGGCCATGTGGAAAATCATAACCTGAATGTATTATTGCTGAGCGAATCCTTTCCCTCGATTCTATAACTGATTTTGAAGCTAAACCAACAATATTGAAATTAGGAAGACCATTGCCTATACATGTCTCAATGTTTACCTTCTGACCTTCGATTCCTTTAATAACTCCACTTGTAATCGTTGATAGCATATTCACCTCTAAAAACAATTCTTACTAACTTTGCATTCAATTTCGACTACGTCAAATCGAGCATTATAATCGCTAAAATCTGCATGTTTACGCAAGAAATGACCGGCTACGTTTTTGATATGACGGATTTTATTGGTTGATATAGCTTCGGCGGGATAACCATATTTATCACTTGTCCTCGTTTTTACTTCAATAAAGCTAAGTACATTCTCCCTCGTATCCATAGCAATAATATCTATCTCACCTAATTTGCATTTATAGTTTCGTGCAATCACCTCATACCCTTGTTGTTCAAGTATATCTGCGGTCATATTTTCTCCGAGACTACCGATTATCTTGTTATACTTCATACAATCTCCTTTTCAATAATTAATAGATACAAGTTTCTAATTATCATGGAAACTCTTTTTATCACGAAATAGATAAGCATTCATTATGATTGCAAAAAAAATGCATACAGGACTGCAAATAGTGAATTCACAGTTCGTATACATTGCTTTTTTATTTTGATTTGATTTTACACTTCTTCGCTAAAGCAGAACTTTAATATGGCTTTACCGACGCCTCCGTTTACATTTGTATCCGTTATGTAATCAGCATTCTCCTTAACAATATCCCATGCATTTTCCATAGCAACTCCAATTTCCGCCAACTGCAGCATCGGAATATCATTCGCAGCATCACCACAGCACATAAGCTCAGATCTGTCTATCGAGAGTATTTTCATAAGTTCAGACAACGCTTTGCTTTTGCTAGAGCCGAGTCCACCGATTTCAATATTATTTGGCACAGATGACGTTACATTAGCATCATCATATTTGCTTACTATCTTTCGAATATCCTCAAGCTTATCCATATCTTCAAAAAAGATATTTATATTCTCAATCTCTGTGCAGTTATCAAGCATAAATCCAAATATATCGTCTAGTGGATTTCTCGTCCTAAGAACATACTCGCGCCTTCTGTGAATACTTCCATTAACATCAATATCATGATAAAGAGCTGAATCTATATATGCTCTTCCATCGTGAAAAGCCTCGAGATATAGATTTGCGTTCTCTGCAAGATCAACTACTCGCTCGATTACATCTGGCTCTATAAAATCTGGAATACACATCATGTCCCTGCTTTAAATCACGAACATGAGCCCCATTTGAAGAAATTATATATCTTAGCCCTGATATATTCATAATATCTTCTGGAACTGCTGAAATGACGCGCCCTGTCGTCACAACAACATTGATACCCGCATCAATTGCGCGCTCAATAGCAATCTTGTTGATTGGGGGTAGTTTACCGTTAATTCCAAGAGTTGTTCCATCTAAATCTAATCCAATAATCTTAATACTCATTTATACCTCATAAATGCACTTTTTTGTTGAATTTTTTTCAATCAAAAACGATAACTCAATTGCAAATAATGTGCGTTTGAATTATAATTCACTATTGAGCTATTAATGAAATACATTATATATTGATTTAGCTCTTTAATCTATATTTTATTTATGACAGGATGGCGAAATGAAAATTGCGATAATTGGAGCTGGAAAGCTTGGAATCAGAATTACTGAAGCTTTGCTTGATGGAGATTATGATGTTACAGTTGTAGATAACAATGAAAAAAAAAATTAGATATACTAGCCCAGCAGTTTGACGTTTTTACTGTTCTTGGTGATGCAAAGACTATCGAAACACTCAATAAAATTGATGTAAAATCTTTCGATTTTCTCATCGCCACAACGACATCGGATGATACAAATATCTTAGCTGCTTCGTTTGCAAAGATTCTCGGCTGTAAACGTGTAATTGCAAGAGTTAGAGAACCGGAGCATATGAATCAGCTAGACTTTCTCAGGGAGCATTATAATATTGATATGCTTATAAACCCTGACCTTCTAATTACTTCTGAAATCTATCGATATCTGGTTGAGAAATACACTCTTAGCAATGGTATTTTTACTTCGAGAAGCATCGCTCTTATTGAATTTGAAGCTGATAAGAAACCTCAGCTTATAGGTAAATCGCTAGTTGAATTTCGAACTATAATGCCGGATATGCTAATGGTAGGCATTTCTCGCAAAGGGAAAATGATAATTCCGCATGGAAATTCGGTTATAGAAGCACACGACCTCCTCTATCTTATAGGTGAAAAGGAAAATGTATTTGATTTAGCTAGTCGTGTACACACTAAAATGAAGCATTCTGCAGTACAGAAGGTTATGATTATTGGTGGCGGAAAAACCGGGTATTACCTTGCTTCTAGGCTATCTGAGTACGGCGTGTTCGTAAAGATAATCGAAAAAGATAAAGCTCGTTGTCACTATTTGGCGAATAAGCTTGAAAATGTAATGGTTCTTAATGGTGATGGATCTAATGTTGGTCTCCTTACTGAAGAGGATATGGATGAAATGGATGCATTTGTAACTGCAACAGGTTATGACGAAGAGAACCTCCTTCTTGCTCTCATGGCCAAAACGCATGGTATAGAAGATGTAATTTCTAAGGTTAGTCATGACAGCTATACAGATTTAATTTCAAAGCTCGGTATAGATGTAGTTCTTAACCCACTTGATATCAGTTGTTCAACTATTCTTAGGCTCATACGCGGGGCAAAAAGTTATATCATCCGTCCTTCTGCAAGGTCAGGCCGAACTCATGGAGGTTTATGCGCAGGAAGGCATGGGCATGATTAATATTCCTCTTAAAAAAACATGAAACTGCCTGATTATATAATCATCGCAGCCATCCACCGCGGAATGGACACAATAATTCCTGATGGAAATACAAAAATCAAACCTGGAGATCGAGTTACAATCGTCTGCATGATCTCCAACATCGGATATGTAGAGAAACTATTTAAGCCAAATATAAGACTTAATATTTTTAAAAGTAAGTGCCATGTATAAACGAGTTATTAAATATAATCGGAAAACTGCAATTTATTATCGGAGGTAGCATGATGCTACCTCTATTTGTCGCGGTGATTTACAAAGAATATAACTCAGTAGTTGCTTTTACTATCGCATGCGCAATTTCTTTCGGTTTAGGTATAATTACAACGAGCATTTTAGGAAGATCTAGCTCTACTGAAGCGCTTCGCTACACAGACAGCTATTTTCATCGTTTCATTTGCGTGGATTATGTCCTCTGTTTTGGCTGCGATACCATTCGTAATACAAGGGTCTATTCCAAATGTTATAGACGCTTTTTTTGAGATGTGTTCTGGCTTTTCAACCACTGGAGCAACTATACTTACAGATGTTGAGGCCCTGCCAAAATCAATGTTACTATGGCGCTCAGAGACCCAATGGCTTGGAGGAATGGGAATTGTCGTTTTAATGGTTGCACTAGTTCCTAACCTAGGAGTAAAGGCGCAAAACGTTGCAAGTGCAGAGACCCCCGGTCCCACTGTAACGAAACTGACTTCTAGGTTCTCCGATACTGCTAGAAGTCTTTATATCGCATACGTAATACTTACTGTTATTCTAATAGTTCTGCTGCTTTTGGGCGGTATGAATATGTTTGATGCTGTTGCCCACTCTTTCTCAACTATGGCTACTGGTGGTTTTGGTATTTATAATGATAGTGTAGCTCATTTCCATAGCTATTACATTACATGGGTTATTACAATATTCATGATTATAGCAGGTACTAACTTCAATCTTTTTTTTACAATGCTTGGGGGCAAAATTAAAACTGCTCTGGCTGATGAGGAATTGAGACTTTATGCTGGCATTTTGGCAATATCTACAACACTTATAACAATATCACTTCTCTTTCAAGGTGGATATAAGAATACATTTAAAGCAGTTACTGATGCGGCTTTTCAAGTTGCAACGATGATATCCACTACTGGATATGCAACTACTGATTTTAATCTGTGGCCTGCATTTTGTAAGATGGTCTTGATATTAGTTATGTTTACAGGAGCAATGAGTTCATCAACAGCAGGTGGAATAAAAATCATCCGTGTATTGTCAGTATTTAAGATGTTTAAACGCGAAGTTAGGGTTAGACTTCATGACAATATTATTGACGATGTTAAATATAACGGTACGAAAATCTCCGGTGAAGTTATGATGTACATGCTATCATTTGTCATTACATTTTTGATGACGCTAGGTATTGGAACTATGCTAGTTTCTCTCCGATCAAACGCTGATTTGGTCACTGATTTTACAGCTGTTTTATCTTGTATAAGTAACGTTGGTCCTGGATTAGCCCAAGTTGGTCCGGTAGAAAACTTCCATTTCTATTCTGACTTTTCAACATTTGTACTTGCGTTAATAATGATAATTGGAAGACTCGAGCTTAGCACATTTCTGATTATGTTCTCTAGGCATTACTGGAATAGACATAGAGTTTAATGAGGATATCAGATGGTTAGTAAAGAAAAGAGATTTGTTCTTCATATGGTATTTGCATCCTTGATGATATTTGGAGCCTTCACGGTTCCAGCTGTTTTGTTATGCATAAGATATCAGGATTACAATGAACTAGCTCATATTGGTACTATATCTATATCAACATTCATTATAGGTTTTATAGGTCAGAAAGTGTTTTACTATGATATAAATCGTATGAACTCGAGAATATGCTTTATGACGACTATTTTTACGTGGCTCACTATGATTTTCATTACATCAATCCCTTTCTATCTGAGTAGCCTTAATTTATCGTATATAGATTCATTATATGAAGCCGTTGCTTCATGGACAACTACTGGTACTTCGGTTGTAAACTCAGATGTTATGCCAATTGGTCTTCAAATGCTACGCGCTTCGTGTAACTGGATGGGTGCACTCGGGATTATTGTTATTGCTTTAAACTTCTTACCGACATGGCAGTTTGTAGGAAGATCTCTTGTCATTACAGAAATAGCAGGTCCTGGATTTATGAAAATAAATACTACATTCAGAAAGACTTATCGTAGGGCTCTAGCCATATATATATCGCTTACTGCAATTCAGTATGCACTGCTAAGAATATCGGGTCTAAATAAAAGCGATTCTCTTATTACATCGTTGAGCAACATTAGTACAGCTGGCTTAATGAACCTTAATAATGGGAATATTATTAGTTATGGACTAGCTGTAAAGATAATAATTACAACTTTCGCTTTCATGAGTTCGCTCAACTTTTCTATTCTATTATTAGCAACTATGAGAAAATTTAGGGAGTTAACTGAAGGACCAGAATTAAAATTTCACTCTGGACGAATTTTGACAACTGCTATTTTCATTACGGGAGTATTGTATATCACATATAACAGAAGTATTTCATCGCTTAAAGAATTCGGTAATGTTCTAATGCAAGTTAATTCTTATTTTACTACAGCAGGGTATCAAATTTCTGATACTAGCCGATGGCCAGGAGCAGCTTGTGCAATTATATTAGTGCAGATGTTTATCGGAGCATGCGCGATATCTTCTGGTGGTGGAATAAAAGCTGCAAGAACAATAATTGCCTTAAAAACGGCTTCTAGAACGCTTTATCACCATATTCACAAGAATGCTATTAGACCAATTAAATACGCAGGAACACCGCTTAAACTCAACACCCTTCTACGTTGTAACTTATATATTGTAATGTTTGTTGTAACGTATCTATTTGGTGCTCTAATATTATCGATTAATCTTGATCTTAATACTGCACTAAGCACTTCGCTAGCGATGCTCACTAACACTGGTACTTATATTAATCAAACTGCAACGACTGGGATTCTTGATGACTACTCTATAGTATCAAAGATAACTATGATGTTTCTAATGCTTGCTGGTAGGCTTGAAATTTATCCTGTTATCCTCATATTCTTTAAGAGCTTTTGGAAGAACGATAAACGACTTCTTATAAAAGTAAAAGGCTTCAGATAGATGAGCTCTATGTATCTCATTCCTATCTGAAGCTTATCTTATAGCATGCAATCGTTTAGCGTTCACTGATATTACCTATCTCAAACTGTCTTGTGGTTGATTTATTTACTGCTATTAAATATTCTTTAGATAGCCAGTATTGTTTTCGTCTGACATTCTTAATCGATATATCAAACCCATAAAACTGCTAGTGTTAAGCAAGTTCAAAATCTATATATCCGTCTTCTGGACTAGCATCTATAACTCTAATCCTAACAGGCTGTCCCAGTGTGATTATATTGCCACTAATCTCATCAATAGCAGAATATGTCTTCTCATCAACTATATATCTATTACCCAGCAGATCAATACTTATAAATCCTTCAATCGTATTCTCAAGTTCAACGTATATACCGTGAGACTTTACTCCACTTACAACCCCGTCAAACTCACTGCCTATATGATTACGCATATATATAATTTGATAATGCTTTGTAACCTTTCGTTCAAGCTCCATAGCATTTCGTTCTGTCTCAGATATGTGCTTACAAGCATCTTCCAAGAACGCATTATATCCTGTTCCATTCGAGATAAATTCTCCTGCGTGAATTTGATTCTTAATCGTTCTGTGAACGAGCAAATCAGCATATCTTCTGATTGGGGATGTAAAGTGACAATAGTACTTAAACGCAAGACCGTAGTGACCTAGGCATTCTGATGAATAATATGCCTTCTGCATTGTTCTAATCATAACACGGCTTACTAGTGCTTCTTCTGGTTTGCCATCAAGCATAGTAAGAATATTGCTTAGCTCCTTTGTCTTTATCGAATCTGATTTGCCATTGAGAGAAAAGCCTAGATTCATCAAGAACTCCTTAAGATCCATCATTTTAAGAGCATCGGGCTTCTCATGAACTCGATAAGCAAGTGGCTTTTTTGCCCAAAAGTAGTGCTCTGCAACAGTCTTGTTAGCAGCTAGCATAAATTCTTCTATCAAGCGGTTAGCTACTCTGCGCTCGGACAGAATAACATCTATCGGCTCACCATCTTCATTTAATATTATCCTTGATTCAGGTAAATCAAAGTCAAGACTTCCGTCACGTTTCCGCCTTCTTGAGAGGATATGATATAATTTCGTAAGCATCTTTAAGCATAGGGATATGCATCAAAAGTACTGTTTTTATTTGTCCCCTCACTATTATTCTCTAGCATATCCGATACATCATCATATATTAACCTGTAATTAGACTTAATTATTGATTCACTAATATCGTAATTTACAACATGCCCTTCATCATCAATTTCCATTGAACATGTAATCGTAAGTCTTTCGACATCAGGATTTAAACTGCATTCGCCATTTGAAAGACGTTCAGGAAGCATAGGGATAACTCTATCAGGTAGATATACACTATTTCCTCTATTTAGAGCTTCTTTATCGAGCGCAGTGCCTTCTCGTACATATTCAGCAACGTCAGCTATATGTACAAGCAACTCGTAATTCCCAGTATCTAGCTTTCTAACGCTTATAGCATCGTCAAAATCCTTTGAATCAGCTCCATCAATAGTTACGGTCATAAGTTCTCTGTAGTCCTTACGTCCATGTGAAGGAACAGTCTTTATTCTATTAGCTATTTCATCTGCATCGTTTATTACGCGATTAGAGAAATGTGGTTTAACGCTATAATCAGCTATTTGACTGAGAATAAACTGATCTTTATCTCCAGCTCTAGCTACTATTCTTTTAACTCTACCTTCGGCAATATAATCGCCTTTAGGGTATCTAATAATCTTCACCTTAACGACATCCCCAGGTTTAGCACTACCAAGATTCTTTTTAGATATCATTATATGGTCGTAATTGTTATTAATCGGATCTACAAGGTATAAGCCACGTTGTATGGTTAAATGTCCGATAACGTACTGACAGCTACGCTCTACGATTTTAATTATATTGCCTTCATAAAGCACCTCGTCTTCTGTGATTTTCACGAGCCTTCACTCGTACAATATCTCCATTCATAGCACCATTCATGTCTCTTCCTGATACGAATATATCAGCACCATCATCAGGGCACACGAAACCAAACCCACGTTTATTCTTCATGAGTTTACCTTCTACAATCATCGTTCTCCTAGCGTTTCGCTTCGGCTTCTTTATCTTTCTTCTTCTAGACATCTCATCCTACTTGTAAATATAAAAATAGGCCGACAAAAGTCGGCCATGATAATCTATTGATTATTTATTCTTCTGTTGATTCAGCTTCAGCTTCAACTTCTTCTTCATCACCAAGCAAAGCCTTAATGCTTAGACTGATTCTCTTTCTATCTGCATCAATTTCCATAATCTTAGCAGTAATCGAATTTCCGAGCGCTAGCTCATCAGAAACATTCTCGACTCTTCTGTTGGCAATTTCAGAAATATGAACTAGTCCATCAAGACCAGCTTCTAGCTCAACGAATGCGCCATAGTCCTTAATCTGAACTACTTTACCTTCAATAATCTGACCAACCTCATACTTTGAACCAACTAGCGACCATGGTTCAGGCTGAGTCTGCTTGAGACCAAGAGAAATCTTCCCTTTCTCTTCGTTTAATGCAAGAATCTTAACGTTGATAATGTCTCCGATGTTGAGAACCTCCTTAGGGTGCTTAAGCTTGCCCCAAGAAATTTCAGAGATGTGAAGAAGACCGTCAACACCACCGATATCTACGAATGCACCGTAGTCAGTGAATCTCATAACTTTTCCTTCAACAACATCGCCAACATTTAGGTTCGCCCAAATCTCTGCAACCTGCTTACGCTTTTCGTCAACTAGTACAGCCTTTCTTGAGAAAACTGCTCTGTTACGCTTGTTGTCAACCTTGATAACCTCAACATCTACTGTCTGTCCTAGGAATTCATCGGCATTTTCAACATATCTATCAGATAGCTGAGAAAGAGGAATAAATCCTGAAATCTCCTTATAAGCTGCAATTACTCCGCTGTTAACAGATTTAACGAGCTTAACTGAAATAATCTCCTTATTAGCCTGTGCTGCGGCAAGTTCCTTGAAGTTCTCGTTCATCTCGAGTCTCTTCTTAGAAAGAAGAATTCCACCCTCACCATCATCTGACTTCATTACCTTGGCCTGGATTTCATCACCTTCCTTAAATAAGTCAGCTAGAGTCTGTCCTGGCTCTAGAGATACCTCATTCTTCAAAAGGATTCCATCCTTCTTGCATCCAATGTTAACGATTACCTCGTTATCCATTACCTGATGCACAGTTCCATCAACAATTTCTCCAGGTCTTGGTAGACGTAAAGAATTCTCAATGTCATCCATATAATCCAACATTGGATTATGATCCACATTAGCTGTGACATTTTCGCTCATACTAGCAATAACCTCCTTAATAATCCATTCGGGTGTTGAAGCACCCGCAGTTACCCCTATTTTATTATAATTGCCCAGTTCTTTCAACTCTAAATCTGAAATATCCTGTATAAATAATGCATTTTTACAGTATTTTTTTGCTATTTCATATAGTTTTTTTGAATTTGAACTATTCGGATCTCCAATAACAACCATAACGTCTACTTTTTTTGCTAGTTGCGCACAGCTTTCCTGTCTATCTCTGGTTGCATTACAGATAGTGTTTTTTATCTCATATTTGAGAGATGCCTTGTCAAAAACGCCAAGAATAGAATCCAGCAGTTCTCGCTTTATAGTTGTCTGACACACTATTAATGGAATTTTGTCAGAATTAAAATTTCTAACGAATCTATCTGCCTCTTCTTTATTCTCTAAAATTATTCCAGCATAATCACACCAGCCATTGGTAGCTTTAACTTCTTGATGATTTGCACTCCCGACAATTATGATTGGCCTACCTTCTCTATGGGCCGATAAAACCAATTTGTGAATCTTAGTTACAAATACGCAGGTTGTGTCTATTAATTCTATACCTTTTGCATCTGCCTTATCGTAAAACTCCTTTGGTTCCCCATGAGAGCGTACAATTACAACGTCACCTTCTTTTGCTTCATCGAGAGAAGAAATCATTTTCACTCCCATGGATTCAACCCTTTCAGTGACAGCCCTATTATGAATTAGATTGCCGCACGTGTATGTAGTACGGCAATCTTTTTTTGCTCTATCTATTCGTTCAAAGGTCTTATCAATGGCTTTCTCTACACCAAAGCAAAACCCAGAATGATCAGCTCTTATTATTTCCAATTATCCACCTTACCAGTTTTTAGAAGCACTTTTTCCCAGGGAATTTGGCACCAGCTCCAAGCTTATCTTCAATTCTTAAAAGCTGGTTATACTTTGCAACTCTATCTGTACGAGCAGGTGCTCCGGTTTTAATCTGTCTTGCATTGATGCCTACTACTAAATCTGCAATAGTAGTATCTTCTGTCTCACCAGATCTATGCGAAACTATTGCATTGTATCCGTTCTTTTTAGCAAGTTCAATTGCCTCTAGTGTCTCAGATATACTTCCAATCTGGTTAAGTTTAATTAGAATTGCATTTGCACAGCCGAGCTCAATACCCTTTGCTAATTTTTCTGGATTAGTAACAAATAAATCATCACCAACGATTTGAATCTTATCTCCAAGCTTTTCAGTCATGAGCTTCCATCCATCCCAATCATCTTCGTCCATTCCATCCTCGATAGAAGCAATTGGGTATTTGTCACAGAACTCTGCCCAGTTCTGAACTAGTTCAGAAGCGCTAAACTCTCTACCTGACTTAGGCATCTTGTAATAACCCGTCTTATCGGTTTTCCAGCCACTTGCAGCAGCATCAATCGCAATTACAAAGTCATTTCCTGGAGTATATCCAGCATTCTTGATTGCTGCTAAGATGTAGTCTAATACTTCAAATTCATCCTTTAGGTCTGGTGCGAATCCACCTTCATCACCAATTCCTACTGAATATCCTGCTTTTTTAAGATCTTTACCTAACTGATGATAAACTTCAGCACACCATCTTAAGCATTCCTTAAAGGAAGGTGCACCTACAGGCATAATCATAAACTCCTGTACATCGACGGTATTTGACGCGTGCTCTCCTCCATTCAGGATATTCATCATTGGAACAGGAAGTGTGTTTCCGTTAATACCACCGAAAAATTTAAATAGTGGAATACCTAATGATTTAGCTGCAGCCTTAGAACAAGCAAGAGACACTGCAAGAATAGCATTTGCACCGAAGTTACTCTTTCCCTTAGTTCCATCTGCGTCGATCATTAGCTTCTCTATTGCATATATGTCCTGAGCATCCTTGCCAAGAAGCAAGGTCTTAATCTCATTATTGACGTGATATACTGCTTTAGAAACACCCTTGCCACCGTAACGAGATTTATCACCATCTCTTAGTTCAAGAGCTTCATATATACCCGTTGATGCACCACTTGGTGTATCGCCAACTGCCACAGTCCCATCTTCTAACCATACCTCAGCTTCAACTGTAGGATTTCCTCTTGAGTCAAGAATTTCTCTGCCAATTACATTTGTGATTATAGATGACATACCATACCCTCCGTTTTTAAGTAAAATTTAATATAATATAACAGAATACACATAATATATATCTGTAATTACTGTAGTTTGAACGCTGCCTTTGCAATTTCCATAAACGTTCCAACCTCCAGGCTTGCACCTCCTATAAGGCCTCCGTTAATATCAGGTTTTTTTAGAAGTTCATCGGCATTTGAAGGTTTCATACTGCCTCCGTACTGAATTATCATTCCTTCTGCAGTTTCCCTTCCATACATCCCTTCTATCATTCCTCTGATAAATCCACACATCTCCTCTGCCTGATCTGGTGTTGCAGTCCTACCTGTTCCTATCGCCCAAATTGGTTCATATGCTATAACAATCTGTTCAACCTCCGCTGGGGTGAGTCCGTCTAGATCTTCAGTTATCTGTCCACTGACAAATAGCATTGCATTGCCAGCCTCTCTAATTTCTAGACTTTCCCCAACACATAAAATAGGCGTGATTCCGGCATTTAAGAGTGCTTTAAGCTTCATATTTACCGTACTATCTGTCTCAGCAAAATATTCTCTTCTTTCAGAGTGACCCACGATGCAGAGGTCAATATCAAGCTCCTTGAGCATAGAAACTGAAATCTCTCCAGTATAGGCTCCACTCTTTTCAAAATGAACATTCTGTGCACCGACCTTTATACCTGTCCCATCGAGTTCTCTCTTGAGAGTCTCAAGCTGCGTAAACGGTGCAATTACTGCCAATTGCTCTGGATGCACAATATTCTCGCCTTTTAATTGGTCGGCAAAGAGTTTTGCTTCAGCAATTGATTTATTCATCTTCCAATTACCAGCAATTAAAAATTTCTTCATCTAATCATCCTGCCCTTTAATCTATTTTTCATTTAAGCATGCTATTCCAGGAAGTTCTTTTCCTTCTAGGAATTCTAGGCTTGCTCCTCCTCCTGTGGAAATATGCGTCATCTTATCAGCTAACCCAAACGAAGTCACTGCTGCAGCTGAATCTCCACCACCAATTATAGTAGTCGCATCAATTGATGCTAGGCATTCTGCAATCGCTCTTGTTCCAGAAGCAAACGTTGGCATTTCAAACACTCCCATTGGCCCGTTCCACACAACGGTCTTGCACTTCTCAAGTTCACTGCAGTATAGCTGCTCAGACTTTGGTCCGATATCCATTCCCATCATGTCGTCAGGGATTTCTGACACGCTATAAACACCGTGCTCTGATTCATTCGAGAACTCTTTTGCTGCTACAACGTCCACAGGGTAATATGAGTTTAACCCCCTTTGTCGCTGCTTCAGTCTTAATCTTTCCGATAAGTTCGTAACCTTCTTCGTCGAAAATAGATTTCCCAATGCTATAGCCTTCAGCTTTTAGGAAAGTATAAACCATACCTCCACCAATAACTAGGTAGTCTATCTTATCTAATAGATTAATAATAACCGGAATCTTATCTTTTACCTTTGCACCACCCATTATTGCAGCCAGCGGTCTTTCCGGTTTTTCAATTGCAGCACCCAAAAACTTCAATTCCTTCTCGATTAGGAATCCTGATACTGCAGGAATATAATCAGCTATTCCTGTTGTTGAAGCATGAGCTCTATGCGCCGTTCCAAATGCTTCCTGTACAAATACATCACCGAGAGATGCAAGCTCTCGTGCAAACTTAGGATCATTCTTCGTTTCTTCACTTCTGTATCTTACATTCTCAAGAAGAGCAACTTCTGAAGGAGCAAGATTTTTAACAGCTTCAGAAACTTTATCATCGACCACTACATCAGATTTTATAAATTTAACATGAGATCCAAGTTTTTCACTAAGCATTTCCGCTACCGGATGGAGCGAGAAATCATCATTAGGCTCACCTTTTGGTCTACCAAGATGCGATAAAATAACAACTTTAGCGCCATTATCACGTAAATAATTTATAGTTGGTAATGCAGCAACAATTCTAGTATCATCACTGATTTTACCATTTACAAGCGGAACATTGAAGTCGCACCTTACCACCGCTGTTTATCAGACCAATCAATATCCCTAATCGTCTTCTTCATATCGTGTACCTCACTTGTACAAAATAAATGATATGCCGCGCATAATGCACGGCATCGTATAGTTATAATTCTTATTTATTATCAACTTTCCCCATGTGCTGGATGAGTCTTAGAAGCTGTACGCTATATCCGTACTCATTATCATAGAACATAATAAACTTGAAAGAACCTGTCATTTAATTCTATACCTTCTCTAGCATCAAATATGCACGTACAAGGATCTCCGATAAAATCACACGACACAACTTCATCATCAACGAATTCGATGATTCCTTTAAATTCATTCTCAGAAGCTTCCTTGACCTTAGCACAAATATCTTCGTAAGATGCTGGATTCTTGAGAATAAGATTTAAATCTATAACCGATACATTTCGCTGTTGGTACACGGTAAGCTTTACCTGTTAGTCTTCCCTCTAATTCTGGAATTACAAGAGATACAGCCTTTGCTGCACCTGTCGTAGTAGGAATTATATTGTTAAATACAGATCTGCCAGTTCTCCAGTCCTTCATAGATCTTGCATCAACGACTTTCTGTTTTGCTGTTGCGGCATGAATAGTTGACATCAGACCCTGATCGATTCCCCAGTTATCATTGATAACCTTACAAAGAGGAGCCAAGCAGTTCGTTGTACAAGATGCATTAGAAACAACATTGAACCTACTATCATAATCCTCGTGGTTAACACCATAGACATACGTAGGTGTTGCCTTATCTTTTGCAGGAGCCGAAATAATTACCTTCTTAGCACCAGCATCGAGATGTGCCTGAGCTTTTTCAGTAGTGTTATAAGCACCTGTTCCTTCAACTATGTATTCCGCTCCACACTTATCCCAAGGAATATTTTTCGCATCATCTTCCATAAATACTGGAATTTTCTTGCCATTTACAACGATTCCATCTTCATACTTCTCAACAGTTCCAGGGAATCTGCCGAACGTCGAATCGTATTTAAGCATATAGACGATATAATCTAGATCGGAGTTACGCCAATTAATACCTGCAATTTCGATATCATCCATATCAAGAGCTGCTCTCATAACTACCCTTGAAATTCTTCCGAATCCGCTAATACCGACTTTAATCATTTTTTCCTCCTTAACATTCGAAAAAGATTGCCATTACATAAAACGACATTATAGAAGCCCAGGGAATCCGTTCTGACGGAGAGCTTCAAATAAAACAATGTTGACAGAATTAGCAAGATTCAGAGATCTAAGCCTTGTATTCTCACTCATGGGAATTCTGATAGCCGTGTCATTAAAATTGCCAATCAGTTCCTTAGGGAGACCTCTTGTCTCTCTTCCAAATAAGAACATGTCGCCATCTTCATACTCGAAATCAGTATAACAATTGTCACCGTGAGTGGTAGCAAGGAATAATCTCGCATTCCCATATTCAGAAAGGAACTTTATCTAAACTATCGTGAACGATTAAATCAACGTATCTCCAGTAATCAAGTCCAGCTCTGCGAACCGATTTCTCATCTATATTGAAACCAAGTGGTCGCACTAGATGAAGTGTAGTATTGGTTGCTGCGCAGGTTCTTGCAATATTACCAGTATTTTGAGGTATTTCTGGCTCAACTAGGACTACATGTAGTGACAAATTCATCTCCTTAAAAACTAAAACTTTCAACAAAAATATAATATCAGTTAGGTGTTGTATTTTCAATAATGCAATTTTAAATTTATTTTTGATTCTCTCGATTATATCTACATACATCACTTATACAGCATTCATCACATTTGGGATTTCTAGCCGTACAGCATCTTCTTCCGTGAAAAATTAATACATGATGCATATGCGACCATCTATTCTTAGGAATTACTTCCATAAGTGCTTTTTCGGTTTTTAAAACGTCATCCTCATCAACGAGCCCAATACGATTAGAAACTCTAAACACATGAGTATCGACAGCTATGTGAGGTTCTCCAAACCCGACAGACATTACTACATTTGCTGTCTTGCGACCTACTCCCGGAAGTTTTTGAAGTTCAGAAAAGTCACGAGGAACTTCTCCCTCATATGATTCCGTTAGCATATTCCCAATTCCTACAAGGCTTTTTGCTTTATTTTTATATAATCCGAGAGTTTTAATCAATCCCTCCACGTCTTTTATATCTGCTGCTGCTAGCTGACCTGGATTCTCATACGTACTAAAAAGCCTTGGTGTTATCTTGTTAACACTGGCGTCTGTCGTCTGTGCAGATAATACAACTGCAAGTAGCAAATGAAAGATTGAATCATAATGTAATGCGCAATCAGCATCAGGGTACTCTGCCTCTAGCTTTATCCAATACTAATTTTATTTCATCATCAGTTTTAAAATATTTTTTTGTTTTACGTTTATTCATGATACTACCCTTTTTTCGTGTTTAAATATTGACTTTATACATGCTTTCAATATAATCGTATACGAAGAATACATTTATACAAATTGTATACCCCATGCAGTGGTGTAATTACAATTAAAGGAGCTAAATATGGTAATGAACCCCGAACTAGAGAGCAATCAGCCTCTATCCAATAGTCTTTTCGTAAAGGTCCAAAAAGACATTCTCAGCGGAAAAATACCAGCCAATTCAAAGCTTACAGAGCAGGCAATTTGCAAGAAATACAACGTTAGTAGAACTCCTGTACGCGAGGCCTTTAGACAATTAGAGTCCGACGGACTAATTGAAAATATACCTAATCGCGGCGCATACGTAATCGGTTTATCAAGTCGTGATATTTCAGACCTATTTGATCTTAGGAGAACGTTTGAAGTACAAGCAGTCGAATGGGCGATTGAGCGAATGAATGATGATGAAGTAAACACACTTAGAGAGAACATCGAATTTATGGAGTTCTATACTCTAAAAAATGATGTAGATAAGGTTTTGTATTTTAATTCCGCATTCCACAATATCATCTATAAAGGTACTAAAAACAGAATGCTCTATCTTACTTTATCAACATATCAAACATACCTTAAGCACTCAGCACCTGCAAAGACATTCTCCGATGACTATCTGAAAACGATACTGCAGGAGCACAAGAATATTTTTGAAGCCTTCGAAACTAAAAATGTAGCCGCTGGTAAAACTGCTATGGAATACCATATGAAACAAAGCAAACTTCGAAGAATGTCTCATCTCTTCTAAATAACATATCAATGCGATAGCATTATTTTTTAATAATACTATCGCATTTTATATGAATTAGATTATTTGTTTAACTTGTGTTCTATCCACCCCAATATATCCTTTATAACTTGTTTCTTACAAATATCATGAAGAATATCATGATAACAATCCTTATATAGTTTGTACGAAACTTCATTATGACCTTTTGCGCTAAGCATATTCGCTATTCTCATGACCGAATTTCCGCAGTTTCCTCTTTGGTCTTCCGAACCAGCAAGTATATAGATAGGAATATCTGGTAATCTTACTATGCCGTCTTTTCCCCTCAGTTTCTCAATTACACTTATCATCTCTCTATAAGCCGATGCGGTCAGCATAAATCCACAGTCTTCATCGTCCACATATTTTCTTTTAACTCTTCTTTCATCACTGCTTATCCAGAAAAAAATTCATTATACGGTGGTGAGCCTGCTGGCTTTCCCATCTGGTACATCGTATTATGAACACTCTCAGATACGGAGTTAAAGCCCTTCCTCTTAATGTGATTATTGGCATTTAATTTAATAAAGCTTAGAGCTGCAGGAATCTCAAGATTTTCCATAGAGATTATCATTGATATCTTCCCATACTTTAATCGTATATAGCTCACTAAGCATTGCTCCAAATCCAGCACCAATTATGATTCTAGGAACTGTGCCGCAAACTTCAGCTGAAACCTCGTTAAAAAGTGAATCTATATCGCCGAGCAATCCCTCGTAGGAATTTTTCTTCATCCCAAAAGCAACCTTGATGCCCTTGTTTGCTCATCCCGTGACCTATAAGATCATTTACCACATACGTAAAATCCAGAGTCATTAAGCGCCACGGCTAGTTCATGGTAACGCATGCTATGTTCACTTATGTCGTGCACTATCTGAACTATAGCACGTGGGTTTACGCATGTGTATTTAAACGAAACAACCTGTCCTTCACCGTTTGCTGCACGTCTATATATATCCCTATATTCTGCCATGTGTCACCTCACAATATTATGCTTGTGTTAATTTATCCCAATAAATTTAATATTCAAATTTAATAATTATGATGATAATTTACACCCTATAATAGAGTATAGCACAAGAGATAGGTGCAAATAAAACACCTATCTCTATCTATCAGTTAGTATTAACTATTGTACGCACAAGCTTAACGAACATTGAACTTAAGGCTATTATCAGATACTGTGATTTCTATAGTCTGACCATCAATTACTTCGTTTGAAATAATCATCTCCGCAATTTGATTCTCGATATTCTTCTGTACATACCTTTTTACAGGTCTTGCACCAAATTCTTCGTCATATGACTCTTTAGCTATAAAGCGCCTTGCGTCTTCGGAAAGTTCAAGACCTATACCGCGTTCTTCAAGCCTCTTTACGAGCGACTCAATAATTAAATCAACGATCTTTTCTATTTGCTCAATTGTGAGTGACTTAAACACGACTATATCATCTATTCTATTGAGAAACTCTGGTCTGAAGAATGTCTTAAGCTGTGATTCAGGTAGATTAGACGTCATGATAATGATTGTGTTCTTAAAATCTACCGTCCGTCCCTGGTTGTCTGTAAGTCTTCCATCATCCAGCAACTGAAGGAGTATGTTAAATACATCTGGATGAGCTTTCTCAATTTCGTCAAACAATATGACACTATAAGGTTTTCTTCTTACAGCTTCGGTTAATTGTCCACCTTCATCATATCCTACATATCCTGGAGGAGATCCGACTAGTCTTGAGACTGTGTGCTTTTCCATGTACTCTGACATATCGATTCTGATTAAGTTCTTTTCAGTATCAAATAGTGTCTCTGTAAGCGCTTTTGCGAGCTCTGTCTTACCTACTCCTGTAGGTCCCAAGAATATAAATGACCCAACTGGACGATTCTCATTCTTAAGCCCTGCGCGAGCCCTTAAAATTGCCTCTGAAACGGCTTTTACACCCTCGTCCTGACCGATTACCCTCTTATGAAGAATATCCTCCAGGTGGAGCAATTTTTCACGCTCAGATTCAGCTAGCTTACTTACCGGAATACCTGTCCACTCAGAGATTACTGCTTGAATTTCTTCTTCTCCAACCTCTTCACGAAGCATTCGGCTTTCATTAGCTTGTTCTGTCTTATTCTTTAAATCTTCAATTTCTTTTTCAAGAGATGGTAGCTCCCCATACTTCAGCTTAGCTAGCTTCTCTAGATCATACTCACGCTCTGCACTCTCAATCTCATGGCGGAGCTCATCTAGCTTGAGCTTTTTATTCTTAAGCTCTTGAATCATATTTTTCTCATTTGACCATTTAGCCATGAGTTCGTCATTTTCAGTCTTAAGATTTGCTAGTTCCTCACTGATTGCATCCAGTCTGCTCTTACTAGCCTTATCCTCTTCTTTGGAGAGCGCCTGTTTTTCAATTTCAAGCTGCATGATTTTACGAGAGATCTGGTCAAGATCTGAAGGCATACTATCAATTTCGGTTCTAATCCTAGCAGCTGCCTCGTCCATCAAATCTATAGCTTTGTCAGGTAAATATCTGTCGCTAATATATCTGTTAGATAATGTTGCACATGCGATTAAAGCATTATCAGTGATTCTAACACCATGATGAATCTCAAACTTTTCTTTTAGACCTCTTAAAATAGATATAGTATCCTCAACAGATGGTTCATCTACCATCACCTTTTGGAATCGTCTTTCAAGAGCTGCATCTGTCTCTATGTACTTTCTGTACTCATCAAGAGTTGTTGCTCCTATGCAGTGAAGTTCACCTCTAGCAAGCTTTGGCTTCAGAAGATTTCCTGCATCCATCGACCCTTCAGTCTTTCCAGCACCGACTATAGTATGAATCTCATCTATAAAGAGTATGATATTGCCGTCTGATTTATCAATTTCATTTAGAACCGCCTTAAGACGTTCTTCAAACTCACCTCTATACTTGGCACCGGCAATAAGCGAACCCATATCAAGAGAGAAAATGGTCTTTCCTTTAAGTCCATCTGGAACATCGCCATTTACAATACGCTGAGCAAGTCCCTCTACAACAGCAGTCTTTCCAACTCCAGGTTGTCCAATAAGTACCGGATTGTTTTTCGTCCTTCTCGATAGGATTTCAATTGCCCTTCTAATCTCGAGATCTCTGCCTATAACTGGGTCAAGCTTACCCTTTCTTGCAGCATCAACTAAATCTGTTCCATATTTATTTAGAGCATCATACGTATCCTCTGGGTTCTGACTTGTCACTCTTTGATTTCCTCTAACCATAGTCAGAGCCTTCATGAATTCGTCTTTATTAATACCATACTTGGTCATCAATCTGCCTACTTCTTGATTGTTAGAATCAAGAATCGCAAGATATAGATGTTCAACACTTACATACTCATCCTTGAAATCACTTGCTATTTTTTCGGCTTTAGTAAGCACATTATTAAGCTCAGAACTCATATATAATTGTGCAGAGCTACCGCTTACCTTAGGTAGCTTTTCAAGATCTGATTTCAAGTCAGCTTTTAAAGAATTAACATCTACATTCATTGCCTCCAAAAGCTTAGGAATCAAACCATCACTATCACTTATTATTGCATAATGAACATGTGCAATTTCTAATTGCTGGTGTCCATACGAATTAGCTATACTTTGCGCATCGAGAATGGCACCTTGCATTTTCTGTGTATATTTTTCAATATTCATTGCCTTCCTCCTTAAATAATTACTTTATTATAAGCATCACATTTTGCTTACATTAATAATTTAGCACTCGTCTGTGACGAGTGCTAATAATTAACGTGATGATTGTGTGAAGATGCGGATTTAAGCTTATTTTTTATCATACGCAGCTTTATTCTTATATACCAATGATTAGGACAAGATAATACCGTTAAGTATAGCCGAATATATGCCACTAGTTAATGGATGAAGTATCTTGCTTACAAGACCAAAGAGTAACATTAACAGTAAGATAATACCTCCATACTGGTACACAGTAGAGTACCAACTTGTTTTGCGTAGATTAAATAGTTCTGTAACTAATCCAAATCCATCAAGTGGAGGCACTGGAATCAGGTTAAATACCATCAGTGTTATATTGACCATTACTACATATAAAAATATTTTTGTCATGATTCCTTGAAATGAATCTTCTAGTATGGCCTCTCTGCCCCACATGTTAATAGAAAACCTAGTTATATAAGCAAAAACTATTGCGATAATAAAATTCATAGATACACCTGCGATAGAGACTATGAACTCATTTAGCCTAGGATGCTTATAATAGCGATTATCAATCTGAACAGGTATGCCCCATCCAAATCCACAGAATATCAGTGCTGCAAACCCAAATGGGATCAATATGTTTTACAGGATTAACAGTCAATCTTCCCTGCATCCTTGGTGTCGGATCACCAAATGCATTAGATGCAAAAGCATGTGCAAATTCGTGAAAGGATAACCCAACTATAATCCCCGGTAAGGTTAGGAGCATGTCAAAGAAGTATGTCTTTGGATTGCTTAATCCTCCATCCAGGAAATTCGTAATCAATAGTAGAATTAATATAATTCCTGGTCCAGAGCGAAGCAAATTTTTTAAATTATCTCTCATATCATCATCCTATTTTATGCAAGTACTCCATCGATACTGAATGTTTTACATTCAGTAATTCTAACATCTACAAGCTGACCAGTAATATCTCTCCCTGAAGAGACATTTACGAGTTTAAAGCCATCTGTCCTTCCAGAATATGATTCATCACCCTTGCGACTGGAGCCGTCAATAAGCACCTTGACAGTTTTGTCTGAAAGTCGTTCATTCTTCTCAAGCGAATACTTATTTACAACTTCATTTAGTCGTTCAAATCTCTCGTGCTTAATATCGTATGGTATCTGGTCTGAAAATCCAGCAGCAGGTGTCCCTTCTCGTGGCGAGTAGATAAACGTAAAAGCTGAATCATATTTCACGTATTCTACCAACGATAATGTGTCCTCAAACTCCGCCTCTGTCTCTCCTGGGAATCCTACGATGATATCCGTAGTAATTGCGATATCTGGACATGCTAACTTAAGCTTATTTATGATATCGATATACTTCTCTCTATCGTATCGCCTATTCATGCGTTTCAGTACTGAGCTACTACCTGACTGTACAGGTAGATGTATATGTTTACATAGTTTTTCGCATGTTTCTATAACAGTCTATAAGCTCGTCTGATAAATCCTTAGGATTAGAAGTCATAAATCTAATTCGCTCAAGTCCTTCTATGTCATTAATCGCTCTTACAAGAGTCGGAAAAGTATTCCCCTTGTCATCAATAAATGAATTAACATTTTGTCCAAGGAGCATAACTTCAATTGCTCCATCAGCAACCAGCTTTTTCACCTCACACTACATCTTCAAGAGAGCGACTCTTCTCTCTTCCTCGTGTATAAGGGACTATGCAGTAAGTGCAGAAGTTGTTGCATCCATATGTTATATTAACAAGAGCCTTGTGCTTATGAAGCCTCTTTGATTCCTTTTCGTCTGGCACGATAGAATTGTTTGCGGTAATAGAAAACTGCTTTTTGCCTGTTGATATTCTATCATTGAGAAGTCTAGGAAAATCACCAATAGTCTGCGTACCGAATACTACATCTACCCATGAAAAGCTCTTTTTTATCTCATCTTGAACACGTGGTTGCTGCGGCATACATCCGCAGACACACACAATTCTCGTATCCTTATTCTCATCACGTCTTTTTTTAAACTGCCCCAGCATTCCATAAAATCTCTTATCAGCATGTTCGCGAACACTGCACGTATTAAGTACTACAACTTCTGCTTTAAAAGGGTCGTCTGCTAGAACATATCCCATACTTTCGAGCATTCCCGCGATATTCTCGGAATCATGTTCATTCATTTGACATCCGAATGTTATAATATGATATCTCTTCATCTATTATTTGTTCTCTTGCTTCCTATCTCTATTCATGAGCATCTCGACAGCATCTCGTGGGTTTAGCTTGCCATCGATTACTGCTTTTATAGCATTCGTAATGGGCATGTCAACCTTGAGCTTTTTAGCCAGTTTGCTTGCCGCTTCTACTGTATAAATTCCTTCTACAGTGGTTTTAATTTCTGCAACTGCTTCCTCTGGTGTCATGCCCCCACCAATTAAAAGACCACATCTTCTATTTCTTGATAAATCAGAAGAACATGTTACCATTAGATCGCCGATTCCCGAAAGGCCGGAGAAAGTCTCACTGTTTTCGCCCATAGTTTCACCAAGTCTTGATATCTCGTGAATTCCTCTAGTCATGAGTGCAGCTTTGGAATTATCACCAAAATTCATGCCATCTGTGATCCCAGTGCCCAAAGCGATTACATTTTTGAGGGCCCCGCCAAGTTCTACCCCGATTATATCGTTAGTGGTATATACCCTAAAGGTTTTGCTCATCATTATATTCTGAATCTCTTTAGCAGCCTTCTCATCTTCCGATGCTGCTACAACAGTGGTCGGGTAATTACGAACAATCTCCTCCGCATGCGAAGGTCCAGAAACAGCAACATATTTATTTTTAATAAATTTCTTAGCAATTTGGGACATAGTCTTAAGAGACTTAGTTCTCTATTCCTTTAGCTAAGTTAACTATAATAGCATTTTTATCTATATACTTTGCATTCTTCTCGAGAAAAGCACCGAATTGCTGAGCTGGAATAGCAAATATAATTATATCTCGCTTACCGACAGCAGTTCTAATATTAGAAGTAAACCTAATCTTGTCATAAAGCAAAGCCCCTGGTAAATACTTTTCATTTACCCTACTTTCACGCGTATTATTTATATCTTCTTTATTACGACCATATATCGTTACACGGTGTCCGTTATGTGCTATTACATTAGCAATAGCAGTACCAAAACTTCCATTTCCAATTACTGATACTACCCTCTTGTCTTCTGTTTTTAAGTGAGGAATATCAACATCCTTATAATAATCAATTGGTTTATCTGATACCTTAATTTTAGTATGTTCTATAGCGGTTGCTTCACTCACAAGTTCATTATCTGAACCAATGATCATCATATCATCTTTTTCATCGCTCGTCTGTTCATCTGTACCCACTATCGCTTTTCACATTTGTTTGTTCATCAGCATCTTCATGTTTAAGAGTATTTTCAGATTCAGATGATTCGAAATCTTTTTATTGATAGCAGATTTTCCAGATATATCAGAGACATTAGCAGTATCTGTTTTATTAATATTCTCTGATTCATCTAGCTGCTCTCTTAGTTTCTCTTTAATTTTTGAACCGATGCTTAATTCCTTCTCTTCACCTTTCATCAGCCTCTTAATATTCCCACGATGAGTGAATAAGATTATAAATGTCATTATGATTGCAATCGGTAATGCTTTTGGATAGTAATAAAGCATCAGAAACGGATATATCATCGCTGCAGTTATTGATCCAAGTGACATCTTTTTTGATGATGCTGCTACAACAACAGCTATTAATGCTGCTGCAAACATACTAGGCCAATTTAAAGCCATAGCTGCTCCTAGAAAAGTTGCAACTCCTTTGCCTCCCTTGAATTTAAATACGACTGGATAGATATGTCCGATAACCACGGCAGCAAATGCAAGCATTGCCCCAAGATTATTAAATCTACCCTGTGCAATATAAACTGCTATAAATCCCTTAAACACATCTATCAGCAATGTGCATATTGCTGCTTTAGTCCCCAGAACCCTTAGTACATTAGTTGTTCCAGCATTTCCACTTCCAGACTTTTTTTGATGTCTATTCCGTAGAATCGGCCTATTAATGTTGCTGGGGATATATTACCGATAAGATATGCAAAAGTTACCATGATTACAAGCGGTAAATATTTCATTACTGATCTCCCTTTTTCTCATTAAATAAGAATTTGATAGGTGTTCCTTCAAAATCATACGCTTCACGGAGCTTGTTCTCGAGGTATCTCGAATAAGAGAAGTGCATCAGCTCTCGTGAATTTATATTGAATGAAAATAACGGTGGTCTTGAACCTATCTGACTAGCATAATAAATCTTGAGACGCTTACCTTTATCTGAAGGTGGCTGTCTCATCATTACAGCGTCTTCAATAATGCTGTTTAACTTTCCTGTCGTTATTCTCCTAGACCTGATTTCCTCAATCTTGGAAGCCTTGTCTATAATATCAAATATTCTTTTTTTCTCTAGTACAGATGTAAATATTATAGGTGCATAGGATACGAACTGTAGATCTGCTCTGAGTGTTCGTTCGTAGTCTCGCATAGTATTTGTCTCTTTTGCAACGAGATCCCACTTGTTAACCACTATCATCAGACCCTTACCGGCTTCATGAGCAATGCCAAGAATTTTCTTGTCCTGTTCAGTAAGTCCTTCCATAGCATCTATCATCATGATGCATATGTCGCATCTTTCAACAGCTGTAACGGCTCTGATAACACTGAAGTGTTCAATGGAGTCATTTACCTTACTCTTACGTCTGAGCCCTGCAGTATCAATAAGTGTATATTCTCTGTCTTTATAAGTAAATGGCGTGTCTATAGAGTCACGAGTAGTTCCAGCAATCGGTGAGACGATTACGCGCTTCTCGTTAGTGAGTGCATTTACTAGAGAAGATTTTCCCAACGTTTGGCTTTCCTATGATAGCAATTTTAGTCGATTCTTCATACCCATATATTTCATCTGGAAAGCCTGCAACTATTGCATCTAGCAAGTCCCCGATGTTGAGCATATTGACAGAGCTGATTGCAATAGGCTCCCCTAATCCGAGTTCATAGAAATCATAAATATTATCACCATACTTGGTTGGATTATCGACCTTATTGACTACAAGAATTATTTCCTTGCCGGTTCTACGTAAGATATCAGCAACGTCATGGTCTGCCGAGGTCAGACCTTCTTTACCGTCTACCATAAACACAATAACATCAGCAAGTTCCATCGCAGTCACAGCCTGCTCTCTCATCTGAGAGAGGATTACATCGCTCGTATTGGCTTCGATACCACCTGTATCGACAATAGCGAACTCCCTACCGTTCCATTCAGTCTCTGCGTAGATTCTGTCGCGTGTAACTCCCGGGGTATCCTGAACGATGGCTTTTCTTTCTCCAATTATTCTATTAAAGAATGTAGATTTTCCTACGTTAGGTCTACCTACAACTGCGAGTATAGGTTTACTCATCGAAAATACCTCCTGCAAATTCCTTTGGGTCAAATTCCTTTAGGTCGTGAATTCCCTCACCTACTCCTATGAACTTGATTGGAAGATCGTACTCATCAGTTACAGTAATAGAAATTCCTCCTCTGGCAGTTCCATCAAGCTTTGTAAGAACTATGCCCGTGATATCAGCGATTTCTGAAAATTCTTTAGCTTGGCTGATTGCGTTCTTACCAGTGGTCGAATCAAGCACTATCAGCGTCTCCCTCGAGGCCTCTGGAAACTCACGGCTGATGATTTTATCCATCTTCTCGAGTTCCTTCATAAGGTTGGTCTTATTCTGGAGCCTGCCTGCGGTATCGCATATTAGGACATCTATATCATTTGCCCTTGCAGACTGTACGGCATCATATATTACTGCGGCTGGGTCAGTCCCTTCTTCATGTCTAATAACTCGAACTCCCGAACGGTTTCCCCACTCTACAAGCTGATCTGCGGCCGCTGCACGAAATGTGTCCGCAGCTGCAAGCAGAACACTGTGACCGCGTTCTTTGAACATGTTTGCCAGCTTACCTATAGAAGTAGTCTTACCTCCACCATTAATACCTATCATCAGAATAACGAGTGGGTAATCGCTTGAAAGCTTGTTTCTATCACCTTTATCAACGATTTCGGCTATAACATCTGCAAGTGCTCGCTTGATATCTTCCGGCTTGGTAAGATACTTTGCGTTAATACGCTTCCTTAGCATATCCATTATCTTATCCGTCGTTTCAATACCGATATCGGATATTACAAGTGACTCCTCGAGTTCCTCATAAAATTCCTCATCGATATTCGGGTTACCGACGATTACATTGGTAACCTTTTCCGTAAATTTTTGAAATGTGCTTTTATCTTTAAAAAGTCCCATCTTTATCCTTTCCAGCTAAAGCTGTACAAGTTATCTATTCGTTCGAATACTCGCTTGGATCAAATCCGTCTTCAAACTTAAGTGAAAGCACTCTGGAGATCCCTGCTCTGGCATTGTTACCCCGTAGAGCACATCTGCATGCTCCATAGTTGCTTTGTGGTGAGTTATGAGTGCAAACTGAACGTCTTCAAAGCGTTTAAGATAACTTGAGAATCTCTCGATATTCGCCTCATCAAGCGCTGCCTCTACCTCATCGAGAATACAGAAAGGCGTTGGTTTAGCCTTAATTACAGCAAACATCAGCGCAATCGCTGTCAGAGTCTTCTCTCCACCTGACATCAAATTGATATTCTTGAGCTTCTTGCCCGGTGGCTGTGCGATAATCTCAATGCCCGATGAAAGAGGATCGCTTTCATCTTCAAGTCTAAGTTCAGCGTGACCACCTCCGAATAATTCTCTAAAGCTGTGCTCAAAGTTAATGACCACCTTATCGAAATTCTCTTTGAACTTATCCCTTATATTGCGCTCCATATTGGTAATAATTGACCTGAGCTCCTTCATAGCTGTAGAAATATCGTTTTCCTGTGCCGTCATAAACTCATATCTCTTGCTTACCGACTTATACTCCTCAATAGAGGATATATTTACATCGCCTAGTTCAGCCATACGAAGCTTGATTTCCTTGGCTTCTTTATTACCAGCAGTGATACCAAAATCATCGTCTCTTATATCCTGTGCCTCAGCGAATGAAACTTCGAATTCATCCCATAGCTTATCCTTCTGTGTATCGAGCAGGGTTTCACTCTTAGCGCTCTTAACCTCCAGCTTATACTTAGCATCTTGCAGTTCATTTAGTTCATGTGCAAGTTTCTTTTGATCCTTAATAGCCTCTTCGTAAGCTGCCTTGTTATCGTTGATAGATACGCCGAGCTCCTTGATTCGCTCTTCGAGGTTCTGCTTAAATTCAGTAAGCTGTAAAATTTTCTCACTTGATTCGGCATCGCTACTGGTAAGCATATGATGCTTTTCCTTAAGCTCTTCATATGCTTCTGCAGCCTCCTCCAGCTCGTTTTCAAGGTCTGTAATGGTGTCTCTAACTCGTTCGATCAATTCGTTTAGACCGAGAATTCTCGCATCCTGCTCACTTAACTGAAGTTTATTTTCTAGTGTTATCTCACGAAGCTTATTAACGCGATCGTCGTACTTCTCAGCCTCTCCCATGAGCTCATCAATATGATTATTGAGTCTAGTGATCTCTGCTTCAGCATCTGCTATTTCAGCTCTATGCTTCGTAACCATATCAGTGGCTCTCTCTATATCTCCATTAAGAGTATCGAGTTCACTTGCATAAAAGGTCTTTGTGTGCACCGGCATCATCTGTCAGCTTTTTGATTCTCTCGAGTTCACTTGCGATTACACCTTTGTCAACTTCTATCTGCTGGAGCTCATCATATGCCTTTCCTCTAGATTCTTTGAGCTCTGCAATTTTAACATTAGCAGCTGTGATTTCTTCTCTAAGTGCAGTTATCTGTTCTCTATACTTTAGAGCAGCCTCACTCAGTTCCTTTAATTTCATTTTTTGCGTTCGAGTATATTTGCAGACTTATTTTTAAATTTTCCACCTGTAATTGCACCACTAGAGTTGATAACTTCACCGTCTGTAGTAACAATCCTGTAGCCCTTGCTAGTCATCTTAGATATTCTAACTGCATCATCCATATTGCTAGTAAATATAACGCGTCCTAGCAAATACTCGAGAATACTGTGGTATTTATCTTCCGCTTTAACAATCTCAGATGCAACTCCAAGATATCCAGGAGCATTCTCAATCTCGCGCTCTGGATACTGTTTGTTATATCGAATAGATGAGAGCGGTAGGAATGTTGCTCTCCCAGCCTTATTATCCTTTAACCATCTCACTGCAGATTTTGCCGAAGCATCATCGTCACATATGATGTTTTGCATTGCCGCCCCAAGAGCAGTTTCGGTTGCAACCTCATACCCAGTTGGAACTTTAATTAAATCTGAAACTGTACCGATAATACCCCTAGTATGCTGCTTCATCAGCAATCTAACAGCATTGTTATATCCCTCATAGTTGCTCTCCATCTCTTCGATGGTATTTTTACGAGCAAGAGTTCTATTGTATTTATTGCTGAGGTCTTCTATCTGTTTTGCATTATTGCTAGTCTGATCTTCTAGCGATCTAATGTTTGCAATAATCTCATTAAGCTGACTTGCTGCAACATTCTGCTTATTCTCTACTTCTCTATACTGTTCTTCTAGCTGTTTAAGCTGGCGAGCATTCTCTGCATCAGTCTCGTCTTTGCCACTATACTCTTCGCTCAGTTTTTCTTTTCTGTCATTGAGCGTTGTTACATAATTCTCTAGAGTTGATATATCTGCCTTTCTAGTAATATTCTTGTTGCTAAGACTGATGATATCATCTTTACTATTTCAATCTCTGAATTAATAGCTTCCAGCTTTCTCTTACTCTCATTGAAGTCAGCTTCAGCTTTCTGAAGAGCAGCTAGAACCTGCTCCTTCTCCGCTCTATATGATTTTTCATTTGCTTCTAGTTCTGCAAAATTATTATTTTCTGCCTCAAGTTTATTCTTCGTCTCTTCGATGACAGATTCGAGTCTTGTTAGTTCACGTTCAATGCCTTGAATCTTTTCTTCATTTGACCTGTCCACGGCTCGTAATAGTATTGAGCTCATCAATCTTTATCTAGAAGCTCAGCATTCGCTTCCTCGTATGCCTGATCAAGCATCGATGACTTATCTCTTATTTCCTCAATCTTAAGTTCAATGTCTCCAGATCTCTCATCAATAGCTCTAAGCTTTTCTTCCATCTCGATAAGCTCATTGCGTGAATTTTCAACAGTGCGAATTAAACCATCGATATTGTGAATGATGATATTAACACCTACGTACTTTGTATCTGTCGCGGAGGACGATATATTCACTTGCCTTTTCAGACTCATCCTTTCAGTGTTCCTATGCGGCCTTCAATTTCTGCAATAATATCCTTAACACGCTCGAGATTATCAGATGCGGCAGCGAGTTTCCGCTCAGCCTCTGCCTTTCTACTCTTATACAGAACTACCCCCTGCAGCTTCCTCAAATATCTCTCTGCGATTCTCAGGTTTAGTGCTGACAATTTCCTGAATCTTACCCTGTCCAATAATTGAATATCCGTCAACACCTATTCCAGTGTCCATAAACAGCTCTTTAATGTCTCTCAGTCTACACTGGTTGCCATTTATCAGATATTCACTCTCACCAGATCTATACATGCGACGAGTAACCTGCACTTCGTTATACTCAAGAGGCAAGATTCCCAGCGAATTGTCTATAACAAGAGAAACTTCGGCCATTCCCTTAGGCTTTCTGGTCGCAGTTCCGGCAAATATAACATCATCCATCTTACCGCCGCGAAGTGATTTCGGGCTCTGCTCACCAAGCACCCAACGTAGTGCATCACTGATGTTGCTCTTACCACTTCCGTTAGGTCCTACAATGCATGTTATTCCATCATTTAAGTCTATGGTCACGGGATCTGCAAACGATTTAAATCCCTGAAGCTCTATTCGTTTAAAATACAAGCTATATATCTCCCTTCGTAAGCGCATTTGATGCTGCCGCCTGCTCTGATTCCTTTTTACTTTTTCCTATGCCACGCCCAAGTTCTTCACCATTAGCCAAAACGGCTGTGACGAATTCTTTTCTATGGTCAGGACCCTCCTCACGCACTAGCTTATATTCTATGCAAACTCCTTTTATGTGATCTTGTAACTTTTCCTGTAGCTTAGTCTTATAATCTTTATGCAGCTCTCCTTTGATTGCTAGTCTAATCTTATCCGAGAATAAATCTAGAACTATTCTCTCAGCTCTCTCATATCCGCCGTCGATTATCATAGCACCAATCAAAGCCTCTACTGCATCGCCGACAATTGAAGGCTTGTGTCTTCCACCGCCATTTTCCTCTCCTTTACCTAGTCTGAGATAATCTCCTAGATTTAGAGATTTGGCTACATCTGCAAGAGATTTTTCACAAACTACATCGGCCCTCGTCTTTGACAGAACGCCTTCATTGGCCTCCTGCATGATAACGAAGACTTTTTTTCCGACAATAGCATCGAGGAAAGCATCGCCAAGGAACTCGAGTCTCTCGTTGTTAAACTCATAGCTTTTGCCATGTTCGGATGCATAAGAACTATGTGTGAGAGCTATCTCAAGTAGCTTTCTATTATTAAATTTATATCCTAGTTTCTTCTCTAAGCTGTCCATAAACCTAACATCCATAAATTAGAAGCATTAACATCTTATCTGTCAAAAGCTATATATTAAACCTCTGTTTTAACTGCCTCACCGCTGCTGATCTCATCGCTTTCAGCAATTGCCTTCTCAATCTGACCTGTTACATCTGACTCTACATAATCTCTAGCTTTGAGGATAGCGTTATATACAGCATAGGCTTTTGAGCTACCATGAATTTTGAGAACAGGGCCCTTTAGACCTAAGATAGGAGCTCCGCCCTCTTCGGAATAATCGAAATCCTTCTTCATACCCTTTAGCTGCTTTGCTAGTAGTAGCGCTGCTATCTTGGAGATAGTTCCGCCCATCAGGACTTCCTTGAGTCTGCCCATAATTGATAAAGCAAGACCTTCTGAACTCTTAAGGAATATATTTCCTGAAAATCCATCAGCTACTACAACATCGCACACACCAGATACTACTTCTCGACCTTCGATGTTACCCTGGAAATTAATCGAGCTATTAGCTAACTGTTCGTATGCTTCCTTATGGAGTTCATCGCCCTTCTCGGACTCAGCACCGACATTGAGAAGTCTAACATCAGGGCTTTCCTTTCCTTTGACGTTCTGTACGAAAATGCTTCCCATCACACCGAATTGATACAGAAACTCAGGCCTGCAATCTACGTTAGCACCGCAGTCCAACAAGAGGGTGGTATCGTCTTTTCCTATCTGTGGAAAAAACGCTGCAATGGCAGGTCTCTTTATTCCCTTGATTCGCCCAAGTCCAAGGAGTCCAGCTGCTAGAAGTGCGCCTGTACTTCCTCCAGATATGAAGACATCTGCTTCACCTTCCTTGACCATCTTCATTCCACGATTAATGGTCGAATCCTTTTTCTTGCGAACCGCCATTGCTGGGGATTCGTTATTTGTTATGACCTCTGTCGCATTCACGACCTCTATGTTACTTCCATTCCATTTCTGAACATCGAGTTCTGCTTTTATTAAATCTTCAGCGCCGATGATTACAACTGTATCGTCAATCTCTCTTGCCGCCTGAATCGCACCCTTTACTATTTCCTGAGGAGCGTGATCACCGCCCATACCATCGATTAGTATTCTCATAGTCCCTCCATGATTCGTAAACTACGCAAGCTAGTCCTCACATAGTTCATAGCCTCATTACGAAAGCTTATATCAGTATTATGTAATACGCTTTTTAAAAACAAGCTTTAAATTAGCACATTATTATACCATAAAACGCTAAAACATGCGATATTTAAAAGCCATCTAGAAATTTCACAACTAAAAAGTACTGCTCTATAATGGAGCAGCACTTTTTTAGTTGCTATTGTCATTATCTTAATCTTAACTGTCCACAAGCAGCATCAATATCTGTACCAAGAGTTCGTCTGACGGATACTGCCACCCCCTTGCTCTTCTAATAGTGAAGCAAACTTTCTAACGTTAGTCTTATGTGATGTCTTGTATCCGGTTCCAGAAACTTCGTTCAGAGGAATTAAATTCACGTGTGTAAGCCAGCCTTTCAAATGACTCGCAAGTTCACGGGCATGCTCCGGCTCATCGTTTACACCGTCAATCAGTGCATATTCGAACGTAATTCGTCTCTTTGTAGACTCAGTGTAATTCCTACATGCTTTCATGAGCTCTGAATACTCGAAGCTCCTCGCTACAGGCATCGTACGGCAGCGAATCTCATCATTAGGAGCGTGAAGAGAAACAGCAAGATTCACTTGCGGAAAATCTTCACCAAATTTTTCAATAAATGGAATCAGACCACATGTGGAAACGGTAATGTTTCTCATGCCGAGATTATATCCTTGCTTGCTGTTAATAAGCCTTATGAACTTTGATATGTTGTCATAGTTATCAAAAGGTTCGCCAATTCCCATAATCACAACGTGTCCAATATCTTCTCCGGTGATATTACGCATTTTAAGAACCTGCGCTAGCATCTCACCGCCAGTAAGGGACCTTTCAAGACCATTACGCGTCGAAGCACAGAACGTACATCCCATGCGGCAACCAACTTGAGAGCTAATGCATATAGAATTTCCATAATTATACTTCATGAATACGGATTCGACTCGAGCTCCGTCACGAAATTCAAATAAACACTTTCTCGTCCCATCTTGCTTAGACTCCTGAACCAAAATGGCTTCAGGAAGTCCAATGTAATATCTCTCAGCTAAAGCAGTTCTAAGCTTTGATGGGATATTAGTCATTTCATCGAAAGACTCTACTCCCTTGGACAGCCAGCCAAATATCTGCTTTGCTCTAAATCGCTTATCTCCGCATGAAGAAACGACCCCGGCTAATTCGTCGGGATCGTAATCTACGATATTGAGCTTAGAAGTTTTGTTGTAATTCTCTTCACTCATAATATTTAAATCTCTTAGCACTTTGCAACAGCAAGACCAGTCTTGTGACCGTTGATATCGAACTTCTCTAGACCCGAAGCCTCAACTAATGAATCAGCAAGTGTCTCCTCCTTGATGTGGTCAGCCGCATCAAGAACTGCTGCCTTTACTTCTTCATCTGCTTCAAAGCTGATTTGTGATATGGTCTAGCATCTCAAAGTCATTCTGTTTACGTAGCTGCTGAACCTTGGATATAACCTCACGAACATATCCTTCGTTAACAAGCTCTGGGGTTAGAGTCGTGTCAAGAATAGTGAACACATTGTTTTCCATTCCTACGACGAAACCATCCTTTGCGGAGATTCTTACATCCAAGAACTCCTCTGTGATCTCATATTCTTTTCCACCTAGTTCAAGCTTTACTGGACCAGCTGAAACATCAGCGATGAGTTCCTTCGCATCGAGCTTCGCTAGCTTTTCCTGCAAATTCCTTTATATCCTTACCAAGCACTGGTCCTGCAGCCTTGAAATCAGGCTTTACAGCAAAGTTCATATACTTATCAAGATCCTTCTCAAACACAACGTTCTTAACGTTGAGCTCCTCCGTGATCAGAGGCACAAGGTCACTGATTAGCTCTTCATACTTACCGTCAACAATCACCTCGCTTAGAGGCTGTCTAACCTTGAGTCTCTCCTTCTCTCTTGTTCCTCTTCCGAGGTTAACTAGAGTCTTTACTAGCCCCATCCTCTCTTCAGTCTTCTCATCGATTAGATTACCGTTTGAAGTTGGGAAATGAGCGATATGAACTGTCTTTTCACCGGTTAGCTTAACGTACATTTCATCTGAGATGAATGGTGCAATTGGAGCAATCATCTTGATTACACCTAGAAGAACTTCATATGTTGTAGCATATACGCTCTTCTTGTCGTCAGTCATTCCCTCCGCATAGAATCTTCTTCTAGCTCTTCTTATATACCAGTTTGAGAAATCTTCAACGACAAAATTCATTGATAGCTCTTACTGTCTTCATGTGATCATATTCGTCCATATACTCAGTTACATTAGCAACGAGTCTATTGTATCTTGAAATGATCCATCTATCGAGTTCAGGTCTATTCTCATATGGAACATCAAGATTTGCTGGATCTAAATCATCCATATTGGAGTATAGCACAAAGAAATTATATATATTTCTAAGTGTTCCGAAGAACTTGCTCTGTACGTCTTTAACACCTTCTTCATCGAACTTAGTTGGGGTCCAAGCAGGTGAGACAGAAACGAGATACCAGCGAATGACGTCTGCACCATACTTGCTCATCATATCGAATGGATCTACAGTATTTCCTACATGCTTAGACATCTTCTTACCCTTTGCATCGAGGATAAGGTCATTAACAAGAACATTCTTATATGGTGCTCTATCCATAATAAATGTTGAAATAGCCATCAATGAATAGAACCACCCTCTAGTCTGGTCAATACCTTCGCAGATAAAGTCTGCTGGGAACAATTCTTTCTCAAATCTATCTGCATTCTCGAATGGATAATGCCACTGTGCATAAGGCATAGCGCCTGAGTCAAACCAGCAGTCCATAACCTCAGGAATTCTCTCCATAGTCTTGCCGCAGCATGGGCACTTGAAGTGAATATCATCCACATAAGGTCTATGAAGCTCGATTGTATCAGGATTTACATCCTCAACAGCTTTTTCGGCAAGTTCTGCACGGCTTCCTGCACTCTCAAGATGACCGCACTCACATCTCCATATTGGAATTGGAGTTCCCCAGTATCTAGATCTAGAAATATTCCAGTCTTTAACGTCTGCAATCCAGTTACCGAAACGTTTTTCTCCAACGTATGGTGGGTACCAATTTACAGTGTTGTTATTAGCAACTAAGTTATCTCTAAGCTTAGTCATCTCGATATACCAACCTGGCTTAGAATAGTAAACTAGTGGTGTATCGCATCTCCAGCAATGTGGATAATTGTGAACCATCTTTTGCTTTGCAAACACCTTATCCTCTGCAGCGAAATACTTGAGTATCTCAACATCAAGACCTTCTTCCATTACAAAACGACCTTCCCATGGAGTCGTCGTAAAGCAGCCCTTCTCATCTACGGGCTCTGCAAAGTCTACACCATACTTGCGACAAGTATTATAGTCATCTTCACCAAATGCATATGCAGTATGTACGAGACCAGTACCATCTTCAACAGTAACGTAATCTGCAGTTGCAACATAAAAGCCTTTTACATTATCAAGGTCTTCTCCATATACAAACGTTGAAAGGGGTTCATAAGGTACATATTCTAGGTCCTTGCCAGTCATCTCTTCAAGTACTTCGTACTCACCCTCACCTAGAACCTTATCTGCAAGGTTCTTTGCAACGTAGAAGATATTTCCCCTCTTCTTCGCCCTCAAGCATCTTAGCTCTTACATATACAACCTCTGGACCAACTGTAATTAAAATGTTAGAAGGAAGTGTCCATGGTGTTGTTGTCCAAGCTAGGAAATACTCATTTTCTCTATCTCTGCGCTTGAACTTACAGGTTACAGTAAGAACTGGATCTTCTTTGTATCCCTGTGCTACCTCATGAGAAGCAAGACCGGTTCCACATCTTGCACAGTAAGGGAGAACCTTGTGTCCCTCATAGATGAGCCCGGCGTCGAAAAACTTCTTTATAATCCACCAAGCAGATTCGATATAGTTGTTGTCATACGTGATATATGGATCATCCATATCAGCAAGATAAGCCATCTTCTCTGACATCTCACGCCAAAGGCTAGTGTACTTAAATACTGACTCACGACACTTTTCATTAAATTCCTTAATTCCATAGCTTTCGATATCGTTCTTTCCGGACATACCAAGCTGCTTCTCTACCTCGATCTCAACAGGAAGCCCATGAGTATCCCAGCCAGCCTTACGCTTAACCTGAAAACCCTGCATCGTCTTATATCTATTGATTGAGTCCTTCAATGTTCTCGCCATTACATGGTGTATACCAGGCTTACCATTAGCTGTTGGAGGTCCCTCATAGAATACGAAACTAGGATCTCCCTCTCGTTCCTTTACGCAGAGATGCAGAAGATCTATGTCAGACCAATGCTGAACCTGTTCTTCTTGAACATCTGCTACTGATTTCTCAGATAAGTTTTCAAACATTTTTAATATCCCTTCCTCTAACATCAATTATTATTAATATAAACAAAATATTTACTAATTTTACTATCCAAAGCACAAATTGTCAACAAACGAGCTTTATGTATATAGCCAAAAACAAATACTATGATTTGGTCTTATACCTAAGAGTTTCTTTGATTTTATCAACGATTTCGCCGTGATCGACTATCCTTAGATCAGGGTAGGATTTAAGAATTCTACCAGTCCCGAAGAACTTAGTCTTACGCATCTTCTTTGTAAAATTCTTCTCTTGCAAGCTCATAGTCTCTCTTCATATCTGCAAGTTCCTTTGCAACCTCAGCCCTTCTCTCTGCAGCTGCATCCCTAATTTCAGCTTCGAAGGAGGTGCTTTCGGCTCTATAAGCGTCAACCTTTTCCCTTAGCATTTATGGCATCATCACCTATTCTAGTGCTGAGTGAGTCACTAAATTCAGTCATTGATTTTTTCATATCATCAAGACGCGTAATCCTTTTGTTAAGTCCGAGCGTGATAAGTACAGAAACAGCGAAAGTCTGAAATAAACGCAATATATGCTATAAGAAGCAATATTATCCCAAAATGTAGATGTTCCCTATGTCCCCCGAATACTGCCTCAACAAATGGCTGTATTCTCCTCACTACAACCAAAATTCCAAATCCCCCATATAATGCTGAATTCTAGACAAATATATCCATGATAATTAAATGGTTTCGAAGTATAATCCCACCATCTAGCATGAAATATTGTTAAAAGCGCATAACCTCCGATTAACTCTAGCATTGTGGATAGCAACATACCAAGGAGGAATACCTGTGCATCTGCAGTAAATGAACTATGGTCCAATCCAAGTGCTTTTACCAGAAGGATAACAAAAAGCGAACCAAAACCGTATATCGGACAAACAGGACCATTTAAGAATCCCCTATTTACGACAATTCCTTTACTAACTGCCTGATAAATAACTTCTGTAACCCATCCTATTACTGAATAAACAAGAAAAAACAATGCAATTTCAGTCATTAAATATCCAGCTATCATAATCTCCTCCCTTTTAATTGCGATCTCCAAATTCCTTTAAGAGCCTCTCCTGACTGTCGAACATTATACCATTAGATGCGATATTAACATATCTCCCATCTGAAAATAAGTACTTAGCCCTGGTGTTATCCATCATATTCATACGCATAATTAACTTTATCTTTCGCAATACAAGTTTCATCTGTTATAGGGAAAAGCTAGCTCAAAACGTTTATCCATATTTCTGTTCATAATATCAGCCGATGAAATATACACACGTTCATCAGAGCCACTTCCGAATATATATACGCGAGAATGCTCTAAGAACCTACCTACAATGCTTATTATTTGAATATTATCGGTGTATTCTTCTACACCAGGCAGGAGTGTACAAATTCCTCTAACTATCATGCGCACTTTAACACCGGCCTGTGATGCCTCAGATAGCTTTTCTACGATGTAACGGTCTGAAAGTGAATTTACTTTTATAAAAATTCTTCCTTTAGATCCCTTTGCACATTCACGCTCAATTAACTCAATAAGACGCTTCCTCATACAAGAAGGTGATGTAATTATATATCTAAATTGATTATCAATAATCCCATCGATGGCATTATCGAATAGAATTGAAACCTCCTCACCAAGTATACGGCTTTGATGTTATAATTGAAAAATCAGTATACTGGCGTGCTGTAGTTTCGTTATAATTTCCGGTCCCAACCTGCGTAATGATTTCTTGCTCTCCAATTTTACTAAAGGATTTTTTAAAGACAATCTGACATGCCTTAAAATGCGATTTAAATCGCTTAGTTCCGTAATATACTTCGCATCCAGAATCTTTAAGCTTTTTAGCCCAATCTACGTTATTGGCCTCGTCAAACCTAGCCCTGAGTTCAATAAGTACTCTAACACGCTTACCATTATTAGCAGCTTTTATCAAATATTCGATAATTCTAGGATGACTGGTCATTCTATAAATACTGATTTTTATTTCTTTGACTTTACTATGGCTCGCAGCTTCTCTTAAAAGTTCAAGCAAGTTATCCATTGAATCGTAAGGATATGCATCGAGCAAATCCCTTTCCATTATCAGATCTATAATATTGGCTCTAACCTTTTTCTCAGAATTTGTTTTACGTAATTCAGGAAATGAGTTATTCAAAACTATGTGCCTTGATAGGTGCTCCTTTAAGGAGCCTAGGTGACTTAACGACGGAATATTGGAACAAAGAACTAATTCCTCATTTGAAAGCTTAAGAATATCTTTCAAGCAATCATAGAGACTATTATCAATACATTCGGAATATGCAAATGCTCCTACAAACTCTGAATTTCCACGCTTATCAAGCATCTTCTTTATTCGTTCTATTGCGCCAGTTCCAAGATTGAAATTGTCATATTCAAAGTCAATATCAGCATTTCTAAAAGCCGTAAAAGCTATAAAACCTTTTGGTTCAAATGGGAAACATATATTATTCAGATACAATCTAATAAGCTCTAAAGGAAGTAATAAATTAATACCATGCGAATTACGAACAATTACACCTTTTAAAAGCGACTCTGGAATTTCAACCATCATCAGTTTTCTGATATTATCTACAGAAGTATCAATAAGAATATACTGATGACTATCTTTTATGTTTTCCGAAATATCGCTTTTATCAACAAATTGCGGCTTAAAATCTCGATGAAAACTTCATAGAAACTGCCCATCAACAAAGTCGTAATCAGATTCCGTTAAATCTTTATAAGAACCACAGTGCACACCTATTTCTCTCAGTTCTTTGTAAATCTGTTCAGTTATCATTTCAGCTTTTTCATTAATTATACGTATCTCACGCCATATGTAATGAATCTGCTCATCTGAAGTAAGACCAGACATTGTGTCTCGTGTTAGCGAATCAATCTTTCTAATATTGTTCAAACTACCAATACGTACCCGTATGAACTCTGCTAGATTTTTTTCGTAAATCAATCTAAATTTTACTCTTTCAAGTATTGGGATTCCTAGTATTTGCAGCTTCATTTAATACTCTCTCGTTAAACTTAAGCCACGAGAGATCTCGGTTCTGTGTAAAACCCTTCAATATAAAGCTCACTCATCGATATGCCTCACTTAATTATTATTCAAATCTTCAAGCTTTTTCATCAGAAATCCCTCTCTTACTCCCGATTCGGAGACAGTTATTTCATCGTAACCTAGTTTGTCCATAATCGTCTTCTGTATACACATACCTGTGACAAGTGACTGAACACGCTCTGGCTTTACTTTGAGTAACGTTCTAATAAATTCCCTTTGATTAGTAAAATATAGTTCAAACAGCTCGTCATACTCTCTTGCAGAAAGTGTAGCCGTACTCTTGCTCCTATCAAAAAGCTTATTTGCGAGCTTACATGTAGCTCGGACAGTGCCTCCAATCGCATATACATGTCCTGGTGAAGCTTTAATATCTCCTGGAATACAGAGCTTCAAAAGCAGATTTTCAGTTTCTTCCTTAATCGATGATAACTCTTCTTCTGTAGGAAATATTCCATCAACATGTCGGTGATAAGCATTGAGAGATCCTATTGGCATAGTATCAGCAAAAATTATCTCATCCCCTGTAAATAAAGATATTTCTGTGCTACCCCCACCACAATCTGTAAGCATTCCAGTAGCATCTCCGATATCCTTCATTATGCCGTAGTAATCGTATCTAGCCTCATCCTGACCTGTTATTACATCTACTTCAAATCCGACTTCATCCTTGATGCGTGCGACAATTTCTTTTTTATTCTTAAGTTCTCTTATGCTTGCAGTCGCTATTGCAAATACCAGCACATCAGACATTCCATCGACTGCAATCCTAAACTGTTTGAGTGCATCAATCATTACTTCTACTCCTTCTGCACTCATCTCATTATCATTTATATATCCAGCGATTCCACAGGAAACCTTGTTGCTCATAATCTGGCTGAAAGAATTATCAGCCCCTATGTTATAAACCGCCATTCTAATCGTGTTAGAACCAATATCAATTATTACGTACATATATACATTACCCTTCGTGTTTTATTATTCGTAGTCATTCTAACAAAATTTATAGTATTTATAAATAAAAATCACAATTATAATTTGTTTTTTTGTTCAATAACAATAAAACAGAGTGCGCACCCATGCACACTCTGTATCCTAACAATATTACCTTCGATCAATGACTACTTGCTTGTTCCAAAATCTACCTTCACATTTTCACGTTCAGCTTCTGACGAAACTTCAAACATTGGCTTCGCTTCATATCCGAACATCCTTGCGATGATTGCTGAAGGAAATACTCTGCATTTTACGTTGAACTTCTTTACAACAGCATTGTAGTACTTGCGAGAATTAGCGATATCATTCTCAACTGCTTTTAGCTGGTCCATTAGCTCGATAAAGTTCGCATTTGCCTTTAGATCTGGATACGACTCTGCAACGGCAAACAAGCTTCTTAAAGTACCAGATAGGATATTCTCATTCTCAAGCTTTTCAGCAGTTGTAGATGAATTTCCAACGGCAGATCTAGCCTCTGTCACAGCCTTGAGTGTCTCCGATTCATGAGCTGCATACCCCTTTACAGTCTCAACTAGATTAGGAATGAGATCAAATCTCTTCTTGAGATACACATCCATAGTTGAAAAAGCTTCATCACAGCTTACAGCTAGCTTTACAAACCCATTATATGTAGCAATAACCCAAAGCAGCAGAAGTACGACTACCGCTATAACTATCCAAATTACCATTTTTACACCTCTTCTTTATTAAAAAGCAATAACTATTAAATATCTATTGATTCGTTATATTAGCACATCAGTGCACTTACTTCAACATATGAAACGCACTTAATTAATCTTTGTGATACAGCCTCTACCAAGAGCCGCCTCCGCCACCACCGGAGCCTCCGCCAGAGAAACCACCACCGCCAAATCCGCCGATTCCACCGCCACTATCAGCATGTGCGGCGGCAATTCCAGAATACGTGCTATGCTGGATGCTGTTCATTATCATATTCATCCTCATATAATCGAACGTAGTTGCGTTATATGAGCTAAATCCAGCGTGTTCAGGGATCTTGATGGTATTGAATTTATTTATCCATTTATCCGTTAGTCCTAGAACATATGCATAAGGCAGAATATTGTAAAAGTAAGAAGGTTCGCTTTCTACAAGTTCATTAATTCTATCAAGCTCAGCAGTTTCTATAAATTCTTTGAATCCCAGTATCTCGCCATAAACCTTGCGGTTGTATTCAGTTCTGCTCTGGATATTCGACAATAGGAAAGGCATAGCGACTGTATATACGACGAGTATTATTAATAAGTACATCTCCCTTCACCTTTGCCGGCAAAATACAATGAGTTTATCAGGGTGCTCATATACACAAAATAAATTAATAGCCATACAATAACCCTAAAAGTTAAACTGCCAGGACCTAAAGATTTGCGATAGAAGAATGCATCATTTAACTTACGAAGTATCAGAAGCCATATCGATGCCCAAATACCCAATACGAAGATTATTACGAAAATGGCCCATTATGCCACCATATTTTGAACCAAACAAAACATCGATGGAACCAGCTCTATATGCACTGAACACAATGCTAAGTATATAACCCATCGCAGCAATAAAATGTAGCAAAAATCCCCTTCGCATCCGAAGCAGTAGATACAATAGCCTTATCTCCAGTATATCTATCCTTTAGCTGCGACTTAATCGTGTCATATGACTCTCCGATTGATTTTCCAGACTCTTTTATGCTAATCGTACTTCCCACCGCCGGAGCAGATTTTTCATCAAATATTGCATTATACATCTTCTTTACAAATGCCGGTTCATCGCTCGGTGCTTGTAACGCTTTTATGGTTATTTTTTTCTTCTCCCCTTCAATAATCTGTATATATCCTTTTGATGCTAGGTATAGATATAATGAAGTAATATCCTTTTTATCAATCACACCATCTGCGAGATATCCAAGCTCAGCTGGTGTTATACCTTCAGGCGGATTGAACATTATAGGTGCGACAATATCTGCGTCCTTCTTTCTTGTAACCTTGATATAAATTAATAATATAAGACAGATGACAAGTACTGCAGCATTTGCAACATTACTCCATGCTTTGCTTGGAGCCCCAACCCAGTAACCATCCGGTGTCTTGACCATCAGCGTTACACCAGAATTAGAGCTTATAGCAGCATCTTCATATGACAATGTGTTATTCGCTTTGTCATATGACCACTTGCTATTATCCTCAGTAGATGAACCATATGAACCTGCATATCCCTTCATCTCGGTGTATTTGAAATCACTTGGAAGTGAAACATTGATTTTTGAAGATGCAATCGATGTTTCCCATCCTGATGGAAGTACATCTACATAAATGTTATTCTCTTGATTACTTTGTATATAATTATAAATTTTATACTTTATAACATATGTTTTCTCACCCGTCACATAAGAATGAGCACTCCCAATCCTGATGTTAACGTTGTTATCCTTAGTTACTTTAAAATCACCGCCTTCAACGCTGATATCCTTGATCTTATAGTTACTAGCAATAGGAATTTTTCTAATAATTCCATGCTTTGCATATCTAAAATCAACTTTTATCGTCTCAGTGAAATCATATGAGTAATCCTTATTAACCTTTACATCTACATCAAAGATCTTTGTAGTATATCCTGACCTAGTATAATCTTGCTCAGCCAATGGCGATGCTTGATTTTGATTGTAGTAGTTTGAATATGAGCTAGAGTAAGAATTAGAATATGAATTATAAGAAGAACTCCCATAAACATCACTCTTGATAGCTATACCCATTGTAACCACAAATATCACAACCAGAATCAGAGTTATTTTACTCAGCATGTTCCTAAATGCCTTATGATACATAGTTAACCCCTTCAGTTTTAATCATCTAGATTGATATTTTACCAATAAAGTTCATGATTAATAATATCAAAAAAAAGCATAGCGGTAAAACCACTATGCTCATTTTAATACTTATTTAAGAAGAATTAGTCTTCTACTAGCTCTTTCTAGATAGATTGATTCTGTTCTGATTGTCGATTTCAGTTACCTTGACAACAACCTTATCTCCGATGTTCATTACATCTTCAACCTTGTCAACTCTATGGTTAGCAATCTTAGAGATGTGTAGCAGACCTTCCTTACCAGGGCAGAATCTCGATAAATGCACCGAAGTTCATAATTCTCTTAACTTCACCCTCATAAGTCTTGCCAACTTCTACATCAGCTGTAAGATACTCAATCATAGACTTAGCCTTAGCAGCACTAGCTTCATCGGAGCTATAGATACTGATTAGACCTACATCGTCGTCAGAAATATCAACCTTGCAGCCTGTCTCTTCCACAATCTTGTTAACATTCTTGCCGCCAGGTCCAATTACTAGCCTTACCTTGTCAGGGTGCACTCTCATCGAGATGCATCTTGGCGCATATGGTGATAGTTCAGCTCTTGGTGCAGCAATCTCTTCTAGCATGTTTTCTAGGATATATGCTCTACCAACTCTAGCCTGTTCAAGTGCTTGCTCTAGAATTTCTCTAGATAGACCGTGAACCTTGATATCCATCTGAATTGCAGTAATTCCATCAGGAGTACCAGTTACCTTGAAGTCCATGTCTCCGAGGAAGTCTTCCATGCCCTGGATATCAGATAGAATTGCATATCTACTGCTTCCATCCTCTTCGACTCTCTCGATTAGACCCATCGCTATTCCTGATACAGGCTTCTTGATTGGAACACCGGCATCCATCAGAGCAAGGCAAGAGCCGCAAGTTGATGCCATCGAAGATGATCCGTTTGAAGATAGAACCTCCGATACCACTCTGATTGCATATGGGAATTCCTCTTCGCTTGGAATTACAGGAAGAAGCGCTCTCTCAGCGAGTGCTCCGTGACCGATCTCTCTTCTGCCTGGGCTACGAGGTGGCTTTGGCTCACCTGTAGAGTAACCTGGGAAGTTATATTGATGCATGTATCTCTTGGTAGTTCTATCGATATCAATGCTATCTAAATCCTGTGCCTCTGATAGAGGTGCAAGTGTAGCGACTGATAGAACCTGAGTCTGCCCTCTCTTGAATAGTCCTGTACCATGTGCTCTTGGCAGGAATCCTGTCTCTGAGAATAGAGGTCTAATCTCACTTAGTTTTCTATTGTCTGGTCTTACACCTTCATCAAGGATCATTGATCTAACCTGTTCCTTTTTGATGGCGTATAGAACCTCGCCTACTTCCTTATCCCTGTCTTCGAAAATCTCTGCAAAGTGTTCATGAGTTTCAGTCTCGACTTTCTCCATATTCTCGAGACGCTCAAGCTTATCAAATGTCTTTATCGCTTCAATCATCTTGTCTGTAGCGTAAGCACGAACGGCTTCATCAACATCGTCATCAGCCTTGAAAACTACGTATTCCATCTTCTCTTTGCCAACTTCATTAGCAATTTCCTCAATAAATACGCATAACTGCTTGATCTCTTCATGAGCAAACATGATTGCATCAAGCATGTCACTCTCGGAAACTTCATTCGCACCAGCTTCAACCATCATGATAGCTTCCTTAGTTCCAGCTACTGTTAAGTCTATATCTGACTTCATTCTCTGCTCATATGTAGGATTGATGATAAGCTCTCCATCTACTCTTCCCACTTTTACAGATCCTGTAGGACCATCCCAAGGAATGTCAGATGTAGCTAGGGCAACAGATGAACCAATCATAGCTGCAACTTCAGGCGAGCAGTCATGATCAACGCTCATAGCTACTGCAACAACTGAAACATCATTTCTAAACCCCTTTGGAAATAGAGGTCTGAGTGGTCTATCCATAAGCCTAGAAGTTAAAATTCCGTGCTCACCAGGTCTTCCTTCTCTCTTGATGTATCCGCCAGGGATTTTCCTACAGCATACATCTTCTCTTCATAGTCGCAGCTTAGAGGAAAGAAATCAATGTCCTGTCTTGGCTGCTTCGAAGCTGTAGCTGTACAGTTTACAACGGTATCCCCATATCTAACTGTAACTTGGCCGTTTGCCTGTTCACAAACCTTTCCAATTTCAAGCTGTAACAGTCTACCGCCTAGTGCTGTTCTAAATGTGTGATAATCAGTGAATCTTCCCATAATTAACAACTCCTTCCTGTTAATCGTACTATTTTACTAATAAGATTCGCATTGCAAGTCAATCATTATATTAGATTGACTTCGGGATTATTCCCTCCTATATACAAATAAGCGGGATACACATCCCGCTTATATTGTCAGATAATATTACTACTTTCTGAGGCCGAGTCTAGCAATAAGTGCTCTGTATCTCTCGATATCAGCATCCTTAAGATACTTAAGTAGGTTTCTTCTCTGTCCTACCATCTTAAGAAGACCTCTTCTTGAATGGTAATCCTTAGCGTGCTCCTTGAGGTGTCCGTTAAGATCGTTGATTCTGTAAGTTAAAATCGCAACCTGAACCTCTGGGGAACCCGTATCGCCTTCCTTAGTAGCATACTCTTTGATAATTTCCTGCTTCTTTTCCTTTGTAAGCATCGTTTCTCCTCCTATTGGTCATCCGCCCTCACATCGCCACCGTTCGGAGTAACGTGTAGCCGAAGCAAGGGTATAAAAAATTACTTTGTTATACTATCATACATACGTGTATCTGTCTAGTTTTCGAGCAAATTACTTTAGTGAATTCAGATACGCTTTTGTATCATCGCTAACCCTATAGCTCTCTTTTGCCTTCTGAATGGTTTTGCGATGCACCCATTCATCAAGCCTTTTGTTCTCGATATATGGAATCGTTTCGTCATATTGCTTAGCAAGTGCAGTTGCAAAGTACCACGCCTGCATCATCCTCACATAATATTCATCAGATTTAACTCCTGCCACCCATTCCAGATATTGTGGATCAAACGCATCATCGAGATAGAACTCCAGCAGTACTCCAATTCCAAATCTAACGGTATAAGTATCACCCGATGAAATCCATCTCTTAACTTCATTTTCAAGTTTATTCAGATTACCCTTGAATGCTTTCTTAAAGCTGAGCAAATCACAGGTTGCCCAGTTATCTACATATGGAAGCAGCTTATCTATTTCACTTAAAGCCTCTTCATAGTCACTTATCATACAGATGATCATCCCATGGAGATTAAGCTCTTCATAATACTCGTGAGGAAGGTCGCTTATGAACTCTCCATAATCACCAGATTTAAAAACTTCCTTTGCGAGTTTCCTCAGTGCTGGAGTTCTAACTCCTATTACTGTATCCGGATTAACCCCTGGAATTAGCTTGCAGTGGAATTTCTTATAGTCAATGTCCTGCATATCAAAAAGCTTGCTTCTAATCTCTTTTATCTTCACGGCATTTCCTTTCGATGCTCTTACTATTGAAGAACATCATTATATTAGCGATGAGTAATAGCAGTACAACTATGAACGCTGCCGATTCATGAATTCTTCGCGTAAAGAAGTCCCCGATGATTGCCCCGCATATAAAAAACATTATGCATCCATAGTAATGAAGACTCTTTCGTATATAATTAAAATCCTTGTCGCCATGTACATATTTATATTCATGGTTCCTGTCTTGAGGTTTCCCGTACACATCGTAGTAGAAATAGTATATCCACGCACTTTTGCAAAAGTCACAACCTGAATACCACACGTTAACGATATAAGTGAGTTTGCAAGTAGGTTATACTCCTGTGGTAGGAATCCTGCTACAAACATAGCAATGATTTCGAAACAAATAGTGACCTGACGCCAATGAAGTCTTGTCGGTCTATTTTTGCGAATTATTTTTACGTGCTGGGAAATCATAACTCCCCCTGCAAATGAAACTATAGGTATTAGGTAATGAAATATATTTCGTATATTGTGATTACCTAGGCTGATTGCAAGCAGTACTATGTTACCAGTTGCAGCGTTAGCAAAAACTCCACCCCTGCAGGTATATGAATAAGCATCCATAAATCCACCGCATATTGCAAGCAGTATTCCTATTCTCATTGATTCAGAAGTTTCAAACTCCTTTTTCATATTTCCCCCCTACTCTAAGCAAATGGATTCCATGCCTCTTCAGCTTGCTCAGACTCCTCTCTCTGAATTTTATTTTGTTCATCAATAAGAAGGGCAACAATTTCAGAGCTTCTTTGACTAGCAGCCATATCCACGAGTTCGCTGATGAAGGCTGATTTCACTAGATTTCTTCTAACCATATAGCTTATCGCAAGAGTTCTAGAATCAGTAATAGCCCTTCTCGTAAGCCTATCACCATGTTCGTCGATATATCTGTAGATTAATTCTGACTCATTAGGCTTTTCCTGACTTACATCATCACTGCTATGTTTTTCCAAATAAGAAAGAACCGCAACATCTCTGATAGCCTCAGGGAGGACTTCAAGTTTCTCCGGACCCATATGTAGCGTCGTCAGTTTAGGGACCCTGCTGAATGCATTATCATCTACCACGTCAATGCTATTCGGTAAATAAATCTCGATTAGAGAGTTACAATCAATGAACATCTCATCATCAATAACCTTAGTTCCTTTTGGAATTGCAACCCTTTCAAGAGCCCAGCAATTCTCAAATACACCCTTCCCAAACTCATCTACAGTCTGTGGCAGAATTATCTCCTTCATGCTATAACACATTCTAAAAGCGTAATTACCAATGCTCTTGACCGATTCTCCCATTTCAATCGCTTTAATCTGTCCTCTTTCGCTAAACGCCCTATCTGCTATCGCAAACACGAATTTAGGAATAACAACTCGTGACACATTTCATCATAATTGATAAGTGTGTGTCCTGCTATTAGCTTTGGCATACAGACTCCTTACTATTCTAAACCTTCAATCTCTCTGGTAAGCTCCTGCTCCCTGTCGCTCATCATAAGCCCCTTGCTCCACCTCGAGTATTCTTCACTTCCATGCTTCCCTAGGAAGCCCGCACTATATCTATCTTCTGAAAGAGTTCTAACAAATATCATCATTTCGTTATCTCCCTCAAAAGAGCTTTCTATAAAATTAAATGAGTTTCTGAGGCGATCCTGCACCGACTTTACAAGAGCATTTCTATCATCGTTTAGTTTACTCATCTCACCAGTAATAACTGACGAAGGTTCACCTATTCCACCCATGACATTGTGCATGATGTCTCTCATGGTCTGGATAGACTTTCTTGCAATTCTCTCGTTCATCCTAGATATAGAGTGTGCTTTCTTACGATCCTCTAAATCAAGTTCCATATCGGAGGATATAAGCTTCAAAATATGAGCAGCTTTATCAAGCTTTGCACCTAGTAATTCGTCCTTTTGAATCTTAATACGGCTCACTACTTCATCTATAACTGCAGATTTCACAAACTCACGTCTAAATTCTGAGCCTAGAGCATCACTTAATAATCTGACAACCGTAATGCGCTCATCAAACGGGGCATCTGCGAGTTTCGCAGCCGCTTTATCAAAGCCTGTACCTGCAAGAATTCCAGCGATATCATACTCTCTCCTATAGCGATAAAACAAATCGTAGTACGAAGTAAAATCGCGAGCGATTCTCTCATCCTGAATATACTGGCTCACCAGTGCGAGATTAACTTCGATATCGTTTTGTTCATATAGGTAGATCATCTCAGATATATCTACCCATCCTCTAGCTGTTACAAAGAGCTTGCCATCGACCGTAAGCCTTACACTATAGAAGTCATCTTTTTTGATGCTTAAATAATTTAGTACCGCAGCATGAACAGCATTATTTCTAGCATATACGAGCCACGGATCAAGCTCCGGTTCTACATCAATTCTCTTAAGTCTATCGAGTGTTGCAAGATCGAATTCCCTTGCCGAGTTATTGTACTCCAGAGGATTTCCTGCCGTTACGACCACCCAGCCCTCAGGAAGTCTATGGCGGCCAAATACTTTCATTTGAAGAAACTGCAGCATTGCGGGCGCAAGTGTTTCCGATACACAGTTAATTTCATCTAAGAAGAGAATTCCTTCCCTCTTACCAGTTTCTTCCATCTTGTCATACACACTAGCAATGATCTCACTCATGGTGTATTCCGTAGTCCTATAGCTATCATCACCATACTGATGTTCAGAAATGAAAGGCAGTCCTATTGCACTCTGCCTAGTGTGATGCGTCATAGAATATGACACCAGAGCGATATCCATCTCCTCTGCTACTTGTGACATAATCTCAGTCTTACCAACTCCAGGCGGTCCTACGAGAAATATCGGTCTCTGCCTCTCAACCTGAATCTTATATTCTCCAAATTCATCTTTTGACAGGTATGAAATAACTGCATATTTCACCTGATTCTTTGCTTCTTGAATATTCAATTTATCTCCATTTCCACATACCTAGATATGTTTCACTCGTCAAAATACACCTTCATCGCCCACGCTGGAACATCGTCTCCGCATGCATCATCATCTACGAATATAAATGCAGTATCGTACACCGGCTTTCTTTTTGGGGTAAGTCCCCTTTCCATCCGTAAAGTACAGCAGACCTCTTAGATTTCTTAGTTCCTTCTTACGTATGAGCTCATTTATATAATGGAATACTGGGCGAAAATCTGTTCCCGCCAAGACCTTTAATTTCTAGATTGCGCAGAAAACCATCCACATCATCCCGATTCTTAAGCACTGTGTCATCCTGAATCTCTGCATCACATTGTACCACATGAATGTTAAATTTAGCTCCGATAACATCGTTGTTACAAAGTATCTCAAAGCTTTTGTCAACAAACTTCTTCACTAGCTCACCATCCGTGGATCCTGAAGTGTCAATTGCTATGACGAGATCGCGAATATTCTTCTCGTCTTTGTACTCGAGGGGCTCGATAAGTGGCATGTCTCTGTACCTATTTAATCCATATGTATACATGATATAGTCAAATGAATCGTCATCGACCTTAAGAGTCTCATGATTGGCAGCAAATTTCCTTAGAAAAGTGCTGTAATCTATTCGTTTCTCCTCAGCATACCTTAGCTCTCGCTTCATCGTTCCGCCAGCATCACCGAAGCTTGCATCATCCATTTCAAGAGCGGTTTTTACCGTCTCTCGAATCTTATCCCAATCCTGGTCAGATAGCAGCGCTGCACCATCGCATTCTTCATTATTGCCTAACTCCTCTATGCTCGTTATATCAAACTTCGTATCAGTATCACCATCGGAGCTTCTCTGCTGATTTTTGTCATGATCTTGCAGATGAGAATTATCTGCCTCTCCATCCTCAATTATTTCGGATGTATCAACTGGTTTGTTAACATTCTTATTAACTCTATACCACAGCAAATGATCATCTACTGTAAATAGTTCCCGCATCAGCCCTACTTCAGCTTCAATCGGTGGGTCATTTACAAAAGACTTATATAGTCTGTCAACCGAAAGTCTACTCGTTTAGCTTTAATTTTCTTAAGTTCATCTCGTCTTTCACTGCTTTCATGTGTATTTAAGCAGGTTGCTCCAAGCGACTCAATCATTTCTTCAACAGCAATATCTGATGCCAAATCCCAGTATAGTCTATTTACCTTCTCACTCACATAGTAGTGTTTGAAAATGCAGTGAAGAAGAACATGCATATAATCATGTGTGAACGAAGAAAGGCCGCGCTTCATTCTAGCAAATATCTCATCACTGCTATAGTACAGCGTTGTTCCATCTACCATGAAAATACCCTTCTTATCGGTCACAATTTCTTTTTTGAGCGCAAAAACAGCAGAGTCCATAAACCGCATGCTTGCGACGATCTTGTCCTGTGCTGCGGTAATTATCTTCTCTGCTAAAATCACATCTTTATTTGATTCTCTATCGTTATTTTCATTATTAAAGCTCTTTGACACCATGGAATCTCCTAGCTGATTCTACATCCTCAGCAATGTGTTCGGTGAGCAGCTCTACACTTTTAAATTTAACCTCTGGTCTATGGAGCTGAAGAAATTCAATTTTTATCTCTCTACCATATAGTTCTTCATTTACACCAAATATATGCGTCTCGATAGATTTATTATAATCACCAATAGTCGGTTTATTACCGACGTTAGAAACACTGTTAAAAGTAGAATGACCCACTGAAGTTCGTGTAAAATACACTCCATTCATAGGCGATATCTTGGTCGAACTAAGTTCGATGTTAGCCGTCGGAAATCCTATTTTTGAACCGATATGATTTCCGCTAATCACAGTGCCATTGATGCTAAATGGTCTACCGAGATATTCATTAGCCTTTATGATATCCCCGGCTTCTATGTATTTTCTTATGGCAGTTGAACTAACTATTTCAGAACCAACTTTAACCGGGGGAATTATACTAGTTTCATATCCGTATATACTACCAAGTTCAAGGAGCAAATTGTCGTCACCACTAGCCCTTGTACCAAAACGGTAATTAAAGCCACAAGATACGCCTTTCGCGTTTAGCTTATCACATAGAATATCTTTAATGAATACCTCTGGCAACATATTCATCGTAACTTCATCAAATGGCACATCGAACACTACTTCAATTCCTGCGTCTTCAAAAAGCTGCAACTTTTCATCATCATTAGCAATAAAGAGTACGCCACCACCAGTCTTCCCAAATAGCTCGCGTGGATGATTTGAAAATGTAAAACAAGCTGGCCTTACACCAAGCTTTGCTGCCAGATTAACGGCAGACTTTAAAATCTTCTGGTGTCCTATATGGACACCGTCAAAATTACCCAATGCAACTGACGTTTCAAAATCTATATTAATATCTGCAAGTGATCTGTACACCTTCATATTAATTTCTATTACCCATTACTTTCTCTGGTTTCAGGCTGCCATCTTCTCTTATCAGGCAAGTTCCTAAAAAAGTACCTTCTTCGTTATATAGTCTGTATATATCTTCAAAGAATTTTAGCTCATCCTCTGTGATATCAAAACTCCGTTTATCAACTAATTTTTCTTTTTGCTTGATAGCATCGCAGGCATCCTCATAAGTCATATAGTACTTTTTTTCTATAGTTCTGCCATTAAAATAGAATGGCTCGCTACCGTTTCTAAGCATAAGCTTTCTGAGATTAAGAATAGTAGATTCACCGCTGATGATAATGTCATCTAATTCAGACTCACTCATCTCTAGCACCTGCTCTAGATCATGTGATGATTCATCTGTAAATACGCCACTCTTCGTTCTCACAAGCCGCGTCATCGTCGCTCCTACTCCTAGCAATTCACCTATCTCAGAGCAAATACTCCTTATATAGGTACCCTTCGAACAAGTTACGGTAAAAGATACCTTTTTTGAAGCGATATCTATAGATTTAAATGTAAAATGCTTTATCTCTATCTGACGCTTTTTCGCTTCGATATCGATTTCCTGTCCTTCGCGAGCATATTTGTATAGAGGGCGTCCATTAACCTTGAGTGCCGAATATTTAGGTGGAATCTGTGTGATCGTACCCCTATATCTACAAGCAAGTAACTCGATGTCCTCTGATGTAATATCTTTAACTTCGCGCTCTTCAAGCACCTCGCCGGTAATATCTAATGTATCTGTAATCTTACCAAGCTCTAATTCTGCTTCATAAGTCTTCCAATCGTGATCGTAATATTCAATTAGTCTCGTGTCCTTGCCAAAGCAAATAGGAAGAACTCCCGTCGCCATCGGATCGAGAGTTCCTGTGTGTCCAACTCGCTTGATTCCGAGCTTGCGCCTAAGTTTAGCTACCACATCGTGAGATGTGTAACCCTCAGGTTTATTAATGTTTATAACACCGCTATTTTTCATCATTTGACCTAACAAGTTCAGCCACGAGAGCTTTAGCAATCTCAGCTTTTGCTTCACATATAGTTCCTTCAAAAGTTAATCCCGCCGCACGAATGTGCCCGCCTCCACCAAAGCTCTTGGCAACACGTGCAACGTTTGCATAAGATTTAGCTCTTAGGCTTGCTCTAACAGTCTTATCGTCTGTTTCCTTAAGAACACAAGCTATTTCAACACCGTCGATGCTCATGAGTTTCTGTATTATACCATCAGATTCATTCATTAGGGTGCCAGTTTCAATCAAGTGAGCCTGAGTTACGGCGCTCATGATAATCCTGCCACCGCTAAAAGTTTCCATTTCAGAGATAACCCTGCCCTCAAGCTGAATTGCACCTAGCGACTTTCTATTATATAAAAGCTGAGCAATCTTATTACCATCAAAGCCCGGAATCCTCATATATCTCACTCACAATTTTATGAGTTCTAGCAGTGGTGTTTGAGTGCTGAAAGCTTCCTGTATCAGTACTTATGGCAGCAAAAATACACTGTGCGATGCGCAGTGTAACTTCTGCTCCCATCTCGCTCGCGATCAGATAGACGAGCTCAGCAGTTGCTGCGGAGCTCGGTTCGATGATTCCCAAAGTTGAACTCTGTATCATTTTCCGACACCCCATGGTGATCTATTACCGCATTTTCTCTAGCTCTATCAAAAACGGCCGCTCTTTCTCCTATCCTACTTCTGCTTCCACAGTCCACAAGAATAGCAAGGTCATATTCATCAAATACATCATAATCTCTAGTAACCACACCACTCTCTAGAAAATCCAGATTGCGAGGGGTTACATCGTCGGCAAGGACATAAGCCTCTTTACCAAAGCCGCGAAGCACGTGGCATAACGCAGCTGATGAACCAAGGCAATCCCCATCCATGTTTACATGAGGAAAAATCAGAACCTTGTCGTAACCATGCAGTTTTAAAGCTATTTCCTTATAAGTATTATTTGTCATATTTTATCTTTCCGGCTTATTTATCTCATCGATAATCTCATCAATATGTCTACCATATTCCATCGATGAATCTAGCTTAAAATTGAGCTCAGGAGCATGTCTAAGCTTTATGTCGTGAGATATTTAGTTCTAAATAGACCCTTCGCATTATTGAATGCACTTAGAACCTCTTTGCTAACTTCGTTACTATCTTCTCCGCTCAGCGTGAGAGGTGTGAAGAAGACGGTCGCATAGCTTCCATCACTCGACACCTCAACAGCTGATATGGTGATTATCCTAGTAGAAAGTCTTGGATCCTTGATGCCATTAAGTAAATATCCTGAGATGCTTTTCTTAATTTCCTCACCGAGTCTCCCCTGTCTGTAATTCTTTCCCATGTTACCTCTCTATTTCCACCATGTGGAAGCACTCGATAATATCCATAGGCTTGATATCATTGTATGCTTCAATTCCGATACCACACTCATAGCCCTGAGCTACTTCCTTAGCATCGTCCTTAAATCTGCGAAGTGAAGAAATCGTGCCTTCGTGAATTACGATACCATCTCTTACGAGACGAACCTGAGCATTTCTCTTAACCTTACCTTCAACGATATACGCACCGCCGATAATTCCGATGTTTGGAACCTTAAATGTCTCTCTTATCTCAGCCTTACCGAGAATTTCTTCCTTATACTCAGGATCAAGCATGCCCTTCATAGCGTTCTGTACATCATCGATGATGTCATAGATTACACGGTATGTTCTGATTTCAATCTCCGCATCATCTGCTCTCGCCTGAACTGCGGTCGTTGGCCTTACGTTAAAGCCTATGATGATAGCCCCTGAAGTTTCAGCAAGCATTACATCAGATTCTGTAACTGTACCTACACCTGAGTGAATTACATTTACTCGCACGTCCTCAGTATCTAACTTCTCAAGCGATGAAATAATAGCACCAACGGAACCTTGTACATCTCCTTTGATGATTAGGTTGAGTTCCTTTGTCTCGCCTTCCTGAATCTGAGAGAAAAGTTTCTCTAGTGTAGTGCTTGCATTTTTTGCAAGTACATCTTCTCTCATCTTCTCCTGTCTGCTCTCTGCAATCTCTCTAGCGACCTTGTCATCCTTAACAGCATTGAAATGAGTCACCTGCCATAGGAACATCAGAAAGTCCAAGTATTTCAACAGGTGTAGCAGGAAGAGCCTTTCTAATTGCTTCTCCCTTAAAGTTAGTCATTACCCTAATCTTACCTGATGTTGTACCAGCAACGACACTCTGTCCAGCCTTGAGAGTTCCATTAGTAACAAGAAGTGTAGCAATTGGTCCTTTGCTCTTGTCGAGTCTTGCTTCAATTACAGTTCCCATAGCAAGCCTGTCTGGATTTGCACGAAGCTCGAGAACCTCAGCCTGTAATAGGATCATTTCCAAGAGGTCTGTAATTCCCTCACCTTTCTTAGCTGATACTGGAACGCTTATTACATCTCCGCCCCAATCCTCAACAAGCACACCATGGTCAGCAAGGTCTTTCTTAACCCTGTCAACATTTGCGCCTGGCTTATCTATCTTATTGATGGCAACAATCATAGGAACGTTTGCTGCCTTCGCGTGGCTAATAGATTCTATTGTCTGTGGCTTAACGCTATCATCTGCCGCAACTACTAGTACAGCGATGTCAGTTACCTGAGCACCACGAGCTCGCATTGTAGTGAATGCTTCGTGCCCTGGCGTATCTAGGAAAACAATCTTCTTGCCATTGATCTTAACCTCAGAAGCACCAATATGCTGTGTAATACCTCCAGACTCACCAGCCGTTACGTTGGTATTTCTAATAGCATCGAGAAGCGAAGTCTTACCGTGATCAACGTGACCCATTACGGTAATGATTGGTGCACGAGGCTTTAACTCGTTTTCCTTGTCCTCTCGTAGGTCAAGACCTTCTTCAACAACTTCTTCTTTCTCTTCTGTTACTACAACCTGCATCCCGAGATCTTCTCCGAGCATCTCAACGGTGTCCTTATCGAGAGTCTGGTTTACAGTAGCCATTATTCCAAGCTTCATGAGCGACATGATAATCTTGCTGACAGAAATCTCTGCCTGTTCAGCTAGACCAGCAACAGTAATCGGAACGGTCACAGCCACTGCACCCTCTGGAAGTAGTTCTTCGATTTCTATTTCAGGCTCAGTAACTTTTGGAGCCTTCTTCTTTCTGTGTTTAACCTGCTTCTCAAGGTTTCTCTCATCAAAGAAGCGAGACTTGCTGTTTCTTCCTTCACTGCGCTTTTCATGCTTGAACTTATCGCGATCTTTATCCTTATCCTTGTCAAAGAATTTCTTGCTCTTGCCCTTAGTCTGTGGCTTATCTGCCATAGGTGCATCTGCAGCAGCAGAACTCTGAGGTCTTGATGAACTTCTGCTCTGCTTTGAGTCAGAATTTCTGCTCTGTCCATCTCTCTTATCGTTCTTTCTGCCACCACGCTCATCCTTCTTACTGTCCTTGCGTCCGTCTTTGTCGGAAGACTTCTTGCGAGCGGGCTTAGGCTCTTCCTTTGGTGCTGATGATGCATCGAAAATCTTCTTGAAGCGCATTGGCTTGTTAGGAGCATTTTCATATGACTCCTCTTTTTTCTCTATCTTTTTCTCTGGTTCTTTAGCTGCTTCCTCACCTTTATTAGGCTTTCCTTCAGCCTTTTCAGCATCTTCATTTGACGCTACTGCCTTTTCTTTATTCGCTACCTTTGATTCTTTAACTTCATCGGATGGCTTTTCCTTAACAGCAGTTTTCTTTTTAGTAGTCTTAGGCTTGGCTTCTGCATTTTCCGCTTTCACCTCAGCTTTTACCTCTTTATCTACTGTCACCTTCACTTCTGATTTTGCTTTCACTTCATCAACTTCACCATCTGTAGATTCTGCCTTGCGTGGCATTGGCTTTCCTACTGGTGCCTTAGGTTTATGCGCAAAATCCTTGCTAATTATTGGAACAGCCTTAATTTAGGCTTGTTGTTATTCTTATCGGATTTTGAATCCAGTCCCTTCAGTTTGCTAATTGTGTCATTCAATCTATCAGCGTCCTTCTGAGCGAGATTTGTGCGCTCCGACTTTACCTCGATGCCCATCGTATCAGCTGCTTTCTTAATATCCTGATATGACACACCGAGCTCTGTCATCAGCTCATTTACCTTTTTCGTCATCCGCTACCTCCTTGTTTTCTCTAGCATCTTTACGAGAAGCTCGCTGAGGCTCTTATCATCAATCGCCTTCTTGTAAGCCCTGTTAAATGCTCTATTCTTACGGGCAGACTCTATGCATGACTCCCTTTTACATAGGTAAACGCCTCTGCCTTCGTCATTTCCCGTTATATCTTCATAGATTTCCACACCACGGCATGTAAACCTAAACATTTCTCTTTTTGGATGTGAACTCCTGCATCCAATGCATCTACGCATTGGCTCTCTGTTTTCATTTAGAGCCATACTTATGCTTCCGCATCTACATCATTTTCTACTTCAGCAGCTTCTAGATCAAGCGGAGCATCTGCAGGCACATCCTCATCGTTAAGCACATCTACCGCCTGTCCATCCTGGTCTTCGTATTCATCAAAATCAAAGCCGCTGTCCTCAAGCTGTGACTTGCTCTTGATATCGATTTTCCAGCCACTAACCCTAGCAGCGAGCCTAACATTCTGTCCCTCCCTGCCTATTGCAAGAGATAACTGCTGCTCTGGAACCACAGCCGTTGCCATCTTTCCTTTTCACTCACATAGTTGATATATACGCCTTCAACCTCAGCTGGTTTCAGTACATTGCTAATTAGCACAGCTGGGTCCTCGTCCCATACGATGATATCGATTTTTTCACCGAATAGCTCATCAACGATACTCTGAACTCTAGTACCTCTGTTACCAACACATGCACCGACTGGGTCCACGTTTTCGTCGTGTGAATATACAGCAATCTTGGTTCTCGATCCTGCCTCACGAGCTATTCCCTTAATCTCAACCGTTCCATCAGAAATTTCAGGAACCTCTAATTCGAATAATCTTCTTACGAGGCCTGGATGCGATCTCGACAGGAATATCTGAGGACCTTTTGTAGCCTTCTTAACGTCGATTACATAAACCTTTATTCTATCACCTACGTTAAAAGACTCCGTTTTAACCTGCTCAGACAGTGGGAGTATACCCTCAGAGTTACCAACCGACAAGAACATCGTTCCGTTGTTAATTCTCTCAATCTTAGCAGTGACAATTTCACCTTGTTTGTTAACGAATTCATCATAAGAGTTGCGTCTCTCCGCCTCCCTGATTCTCTGCACAACAACCTGCTTTGCAGTCTGAGCAGCGATACGGCCGAAATCTTTTGGATCAACCTGATATTCGATGACATCACCAACTTCATATCTTTCATCATATGATCTAGCCTCTTCAAGCGAAACTTCCATCATGTCATCTTCAACTTCTGATACAACTTCCTTGCTCATTAGAACGAGCACTTCACCATCCTCACGATCTACCAAAACTCTTACGTTTGGATAGTTTCCGTAGTTCTTCTTGTAAGCAAGCTCCACTGCATCTTCAATCGCAGTGATAATGTCTTCTTTTGAAATGTTTTTCTCACGCTCTAGTTCAGTGAGAGCATCCAGAAAATCTTTGTTCATTGAATCCTCCTAAAAAATTACTGCTAAATTAATCTTAGAAATTTGATCTGCCGGAATACCGACCTTACGTTCATCTATATCTATTGTAACTTCGCCTGCAGATTTGCCAATCAAAGTGCCCGTGAATTCCTTCCTACCATCGATTGACTTATACAGCTTAACCTCAACCTCTCTGCCTTTAAATCGATCAAAATCAGAAGGTTTAATCAACTCTCTATCAAGTCCCGGCGAGGAAACTTCGAGAGTGTAGCTTCTCTCGATAAAATCTTCTTCATCTAGCTTATCACTCAGGAAACGAGTAACATCTTCGCACTCATTGATGTCTACGTACTCTGTATCACAGTCAATCGGCTTATCAAGATAAACTCGAAGCTTCCAGTCCTTACCTTCCTTCTTATATTCTATATTGTATATCTCAAGCTCTTTCCCTGTAAGATACTCATTTAGCAAGTCTTCAATCCTTGCAGCAACATCTTGTTTTGCCATAATTCCTCCCGGAAAAAGTCATAACATAAGTGAAAGAGTGGGTTGCCCCACTCTTTCGCTCTTTAACGTTCGCATTTATACTATCATAAAATATTGCAAATTGCAAACTTTTCTACATATCAAAGATGGATACCTGTGCGCTATCCGGTAGTTCATCAAACACTCCGCATGCTTTGAGATCTTCGATATTTGTGCTTGAAAGTTTAGTCTTTCTCTGCACCTCATCTATTGATAAAAATGGTCCTTCCTTGTAGGCCTCAGCAAGTGAAATAGCAGCACTTCTTCCTACTCCAGAAACTGCCATAAATGGTATTTTAATCTTATCATCTACAACATTGAACATGCATGGATCAGATACACCAAGCTCTGGAAGTGAGAACTCACAGCCTCGAGATAGAAGTTCGTATATGACTTCATACACTACCTTGAGCTCTTTCTTTTTTGCGGCGCTGGTATCATCGTCTTCGGAGTTTAGTGAGCTTAACGCAGCTTTTACCGCCTCTACACCTCCTCTAGCTACATTTACATCGAAGTTATCTATCTTGGTTGATAGCCATGCGCAGTAAAAAGCACTTGGATAGTAAACCTTAAACCACGCCATTCTGAGTGCCATCATTACATATGCTGCAGCATGGGCTCTAGGGAATAGGTATTTGAGTGTCCTACAGGACTCAACGTACCAATCAGGCACACCATGCTCTTTCATGATATCGAGTTCCTCTTGCTTGAGCTCTTTGTTCTTACGCACAGCCTCCATGATTTTAAAAGCGTTACTCTTATCTACACCTTTGATCATAAGATAGTTCATGATGTCATCTCGACAAGATATAAGCTCGTCAATAGTTGCAACACCATTTTTTATTAGGTCCTCAGCATTATTGGTCCATACATCAGTACCATGCGAAAGCCGGAGATCTTGATCAGAGCTGAAATTGTCTTTGGCTTTATGGCATCGAGCATCCCTCTGGTAAAGTTTGTACCAAATTCAGGTATACCATAAGTACCATGCTTGAATTCATAATCATCTGGATTGACAATGTTTAATGCATCAATGGATGTAAATATACTTAGCGTCTTCTTGTCAGCAATATCTATTCCAAGCGGATCAACACCGGTCATATCCTGCAGATGCCTAATCATCTGCGGCACATCATGCCCGAGTATATCGAGCTTGAGTAGGTTCTTATCAATCTTGTGATAGTCAAAATGAGTTGTTATAAACTCAGCATCTCTGTTATTTGCAGGTTTCTGAACTGGGCAGAATTCGAATATCTCTCTATCGGCAGGAACTACTATGATACCACCAGGATGTTGACCTGTGGTCCTCTTCGTCCCCAGTACAGCCGTTTGCAAGTACGAGTTCTTCTGAATTAGAGAAGCTCTTTCCAGTGTTTTCCTCATATTTCTTTACATATCCAAAAGCTGTCTTCTCGGCTATTGTCGCAACTGTTCCAGCTTTAAAGATGTTCTCCTCACCGAATATTTCACCGACAAATTTATGGGCGATAGGCTGATATTCACCGGCAAAGTTGAGATCGATATCCGGCTCCTTATCACCATTAAATCCAAGAAATGTTGCAAACGGAATGTTCAGACCATTCTTGTTCATGTTAGTTCCGCATTTTTCACATACTCTATCAGGCATATCAAAGCCAGTATCATACTTATCTAGCCGATCTGTAAACTTTAAATTATGGCACTTCGGACATATATAATGTGGCTCAAGCGGATTTACTTCAGTAATTCCTGCCATCGTAGCTGCAAATGAAGAACCTACCGAACCTCGGCTACCTACAAGATAACCGTCCTTATTTGACTTTTCAACGAGAAGCTGCGCTGCCACATACATAACGGCGTACCCATTGCTTATGATAGAATTGAGCTCTGTATCGAGCCTATCCAGAACTTCCTTAGGGAGTGGATCTCCGTATATGCTCTTAGCCCTAGCATAGCACGATTCTCTTAGAGTCTCATCTGCTCCTTCGATGCTAGGTGGGCACTTCTCATCTGGCACTGGCTGGAACTCTTCGGTCATGGACGCTATAAGGTTAGTGTTATCTATGACTATCTCCTTAGCCCTATCACCTAAATATTCAAATTCCTTGAGCATCTCAGCGGTAGTTCTAAGGTAAAGGGAGTTTGAGTTCGTATCATTGAATCCGACCATCGACATGACGATATTACGGTAAATAGCAGATTCTTTATCTGGATAGTGTGAATCTGTAGTTGCAACGACAGGCTTTCCTAACTTATCTCCAAGCTCAACGATCTTCATATTCATATCGATGAGATCCTGCTTGCTAGTTACATGAGGATATCTATCACTATTTATTAAAAAGTGATTGTTTCCAAGTGGCTGAATCTCTAAATAATCATAATATGATGCAATCTTGAGCAGCTCTTCATCTGAAGCACCTTTTAACACCGCTTGAAAGACTTCCCCAGCCTCGCATGCGCTTCCAATAATAAGTCCTTCCCTATACTTATCTAAGACCTTTCTTGGAAGCTGCGGTCTTCTATAGAAATAGTCGATATGCGTATATGAAACTATCTTATAAAGGTTTTTAAGTCCAGTAAGATTCTTGGCGATTAGGATTATATGATATGTATTTCGCTTTTTACTAAGATTTATATTGCCGTTCTCATCATACGCGTCATCATCCGGATATAGATACCCTTCCATACCGTATAGAATCTTAATATTTTTTCCTTTTTTTGCGAGCTTCTTTGCTGTATTAGCAGCATCAGGAAACGACTGTACAACACCATGGTCAGTTATTGCTATAGCAGGCTGCCCCCATTCAGCAGCTTGCTTTACCATTTCTTCTACATCATTAAACCCATCGTTTTCACTCATTCTCGTGTGGGCATGTAGCTCTACTCGCTTTGCCCATCATACGTTTCTTTCCTAGTGCTCTTTACAGATTTATTGATGCTATTAGCAATCATGACGTTCTCATGAATATACTCGTCATATCTAATATCACCCTGAGCGATTATCTCGTCGCCTTTTGATACTAATTCATTGACTGCATCAAATTCTTGCTTACTCTTTATAAATGCCTTTACAGCAACAGCCTTCGGTCCTCTGCTAATCCTAAGCGTCATAACCCAGAAGTTCTTCTTCTTAGTATCCTTAATCTCTATTTCGAACACAGTTCCTGATACAGCAACCTTAGTTCGAGCACCAGAAATCTCTGCAAGATTCTCATAAGCAGTTTCAGCCATGGTAATTCTCTTGCCAAGTATTATCCCATTATTATTCATTTTTGGATTCTCAGCAGGCTTGCTATTTGCTCTTGATCCTTGCTGCTTGCTTTCTCCATAGCTCTCGTCATAGAAATAATTAAACTTAACATCATTTATATTTCCGAGTGACCTGATGAGTCTATCCCTCATGACACGCTCTAGTCTTGGCTTTACGTCAAAGTTTACGAGCATATCGAGTTCTAGTACTAATCCATCACTATCAAGAGATATGTTCTTGAAAGATAATGTTAGCTCATCTGCAGGCTTACCAGCAGACTCACTTACCTCTTCTGAAGTCAGTATTCCATTAGGTACTTCAATCATCGATTAATTTTCTCCATCAATGCATTATTTCTTAGTCATATCATTCGACACTATATCAATAAGAGTAGGAATCAACTCGTCTTCAGGCACCTTTGCGATTATCTCTCCATGGGCAAATACAAGCCCTTCCTTGTTGCCACCGGCAATTCCGTAATCTGCCTCTCTTGATTCGCCCGGTCCATTCACTACACATCCCATGACCGCTATCTTGAGCGGCTTTAAACCGAGTATTGCTCTTCTTTCACCAATCTCTCTAAGGCTTTCTTCAGCTTCGTTGGCCATCTCAATTAAATCGACCTCAGTCCTGCCGCAAGTCGGACATGAAACAATTTCTATGCTCTTCTCCCTAAGACCGACAGACTCGAGTATCCTACGTCCGAATATAACTTCATTTACCGGATCATCAGTAAGAGATACGCGAAGAGTGTCACCTACTCCAGCGAGAAGAAGAGACCCGATTCCTACGGCCGACTTAAGTCTACCATTTTCAGGAGTCCCTGACTCAGTTATACCTATATGAAGAGGATGGTCGGTCATCTCCTTGACTAGCATGTGAGCGTCGTAGTTCATCTTGACATTAGACGATTTAATAGATAGCACTAAATCGTCAAATCCCATTCGCTCAATCTTGCTGAGAGTCTCTATCGCACTCTCTGCTAGCGCAGCAGCCGTTACACCACCATACTTAGCAAGTAGTTTTTTATCAAGCGAACCAGAATTCACTCCTACACGAATTGGAATTCCCTTGTTACCAGCAGCTTCAACTACCTTAGCAACTCTATCATCGGCTCCGATATTACCTGGATTGATTCTGATCTTATCTGCACCAGCCTCAATTGCCGCAAGTGCTAGTTTATAGTTAAAATGAATATCTGCTACGAGTGGCATCTCCGTCTCTTGACGTACTTTCGCAAATGATTTTGCCGCAGTTTCATCAGGAATCGCAACTCTCACTATGTCACAGCCAGCAGCCTCAAGCGCTTTAATTTGCGTAAGAAGTTTCTCGCTATCTCTTGTATCTACATTTGTCATCGACTGAATTGATACTGGTGCACCTCCGCCAATAAGAACTCTGCCACATCTAACCTGTTTAGTCATACTACTACCTACCCATTTTTTAATGTCCTAATAACTTAGACAAATCCTGCCATGTGATGAGCACAAAAAGTGCCATGAGAATGGCAAATCCCGCTAAATGCATATATCCTTCCACCTTAGTAGAAATCATATTACCCAGTAATTTTTCTAATCAAGACAAATATGATTCTACCACCATCGAGCGCTGGAAAAGGTAAAAGATTTATAATCGCCATATTTAGACTTATAAGCGCCACCAGATATAAATACGATAAAATTCCAGTATGAGCTGTTTTATTCACCAGACCTGCCATTCCCACAGGACCAGTCACGCTATCTCTATCTATCCCCTTATGCACCATCTGTCTAAGCGCACCTAGCATCTGGCTGTTAAGATTCCAAGTGACCTTCACGCCTTGACCTGCACAAACAAAAACATTGTGTGATGCCCTAGATACTATACCAATTACTAGCCTTCCATCCTTGTCCTTAGTCGGTGTAATGGTATATGCATGAATCTTTCCATCACGCTCCACTACAACCCTTCATCGCTTTACCGTCAGTATTCTTAGAAATTGTTGTCACAGTGTCTAACCATGATGATGATTTCTTTTTCCGTCTATAGATGTTATTCTATCACCAGCGACTAAACCTGACATCGCTGCTGGGGAACCTGGAACCACCTTATCTAGGGTATTAGTCGGTACCCCAACATATATGGTTATTATAATCATCAAAATTAATGCGACAAGCACATTGACAGCAGCACCAGAAGCTAAAACAATTAATCTCTGCCATGCTGGCTTATTGTTAAATGCCCCCTCTTCATCACTTTCTTCATTCTCCGCTTCCATCGCACAAAAACCACCTATAGGAATGGCTCTTAGTGAATATTTCGTCTCACCCCTATCTTTACTTGCGAGAAGTGGTCCCATGCCTATTGCAAACTCATTTACTTTGATATGAAAGATTTTAGCCGTTATCAGATGCCCAAATTCATGAGGAACTGTGATTATCATGAGCATCAATATTGTCAGAATTACCGTTAGTATCATATAAATCACTTTTACTTAAAGAGCTCTTTTGCCCTAGCTCTCGCTTCCTTATCAATCTCTAAAATATCTTCAATCGTCTGTGGTTTCACCGACTTATGTTCGTCCATCAATCTGCGAAGTGATCTCTGTATGTCGAGAAAATCTATCTTACCATCTAGAATCATCGCTACGAGCTCTTCATTTGCACCGTTAAGCAGTATTGGATAACTACCCCCTTTTTCAATAGCCTCATATGCCATAGAAAGGCATTCGAACACGTTTGTATCAGGCTTTTTAAAGTGTAGTGTTGAACCTTCCGTGAACATGTTTAAGCTCTTACCGGAGTAATGAAGCCTACTTGGATATCTAAGCGCAAGGCTTATCGGAATTCGCATGTCTGGAAGCCCAAGTTGTGCGATAATCGAAGTATCATCAAACTCTACCATCGAGTGAACGATGCTCTCTGGATGAACATGAACGTCAATCTTATCGGGCTCTATATCGAAAAGCCATTTTGCTTCAATAACTTCTAACCCCTTATTCATCATTGTAGCTGAATCGATGGTGATTTTACGCCCCATGCTCCACTTCGGGTGATTTAGTGCTTCCTGTAAAGACACCTCCTCAAGCTGCTCCAGGCTATATCCTCTAAATGGTCCACCAGAAGCCGTGAGTAAAATCCTCCTCACCTTTCTTCCGCTATTCCCTTCTAAGCATTGAAAGATTGCACTGTGTTCGCTATCCACTGGGAGTATTTTGATGCCTTTCTCAGAAGCAAGTTCCATAATCAAACTGCCCCCTGCAACAAGTGTCTCCTTATTAGCAAGTGCGATATCCTTTCCAGTCAAAATTGCCTCATAAGTAGGTGCCATACCACTTATTCCCATCAAAGCATTGAGTACGATATCAGCATCAACCTTAACAATTTCTCTTAATCCATTGTCACCAATATTCACTTCAATAGCAGGAAAAGCCGCACTCACTTGTGCGGCTGCTTCTTTATTTCCAACGCATACAGCTTCTGGTTTAAATTCCTGAATCTGTTCTATCAGACTATCTATCCTGTTTTTGCAAGTTAGCGCCACAACCTTGAACTTATCTGGATTTTCTCTAACTATATCCAAGGTCTGAGTTCCAATTGAACCCGTACTACCGAGCAAAATTATTCTCTTTATTCCCATTTTTCCTATCTACCCTTAATGAATGAAAAAAATACCGAAAAATAATATACAAAAGGTGCAACGAAAAGCACACTATCGAATCTATCTAGTATTCCGCCATGACCAGGTATTATTTTGCCATAGTCCTTAATTCCCATCTGTCTCTTTAAATGCAGAAGCCGTTAAGTCTCCAGCCATCGATACCGCACCACCGAGAACACCGATAATCGCACACTGCACTACGATGTCCGGCATGACGAAAGTAACCAAATAGAGCAGAAAAAATCGATGCCCCTGCGAGTCCTCCAATTGCCCCTTCAATTGTTTTCTTCGGGCTGAGGTTAGGTGCCATCTTATGCTTTCCAAATGCCATACCTGAAAAAGTACGCCATAATATCAGCTCCAAAAGCCGCAATTAGAACGAGCCAAGTTAGATGCTTTATATCTAGATGCATCAATAAGCACTATGAAATATGGAAACAGCACAACATATACTATACCTGTAAGTGTAGCGATTGAGTCGCTAATTCCGCGACTCTTGATATCCCATCCATAAACTAGGCTCGCCATAACTGAAGCAACAAGCCAAACTCCAACAAAATCCGATACATTGCCAAGTGTAAGGTATCCCGCATATAAGATAACGGCCATAGCAATGGCAATCTTTACGCGAAGGTCTAATATCACAGGCATTGAATCCATCAAAGAATTCTTTTACTCCAATTACTGATATTAGGAGCGCGGCTCCTACAAGCCAGATACCACCAAAATAAAGTACTGCGAGCAGCGGCAACATCACTAGTGCCGAGATAATTCTAGTTTTCATCACTTATCTTCCTTTTCTCTCCCGCCAAATCGCCTCTTACGATGTGAGAATTTCTCAATCATGGCCGTAAATTCTTCTGGCGAATAATCTGGCCACAGTGTGTCAGTAAACATCATCTCACTGTAGGCAGCTTGCCAGATTAAGAAGTTTGACAGCCGTTCTTCACCACTCGTTCTTATGATTAAATCTGGATCAGGAATATTCTTATGCAGGACGCCAGTATACAGATGATTTGATACCTCATCTTCAGTCACATCAACCGAAATCCCTTCATCTGCAAGAGCCTTTCTATCAATTATAATCTCGTTGATAGCCTTAACAATCTCATCTCTACCGCCGTAATTTAATGCAATATTGAATACGAGTCCATCGTTATCCCTTGTCTTGTCAAGTAGTTCATCTATCGCTCTTACGGAATCGCCTGGTAGCATATTATAGTCACCAAGTATGTTGATACGAACATTATTCTTAATAAGTTCTTTTAACTCTGAATCCACATATTTAATTATAAGCTTAAATATACCAGAGACCTCTTCAGTACTACGCTTCCAGTTTTCCGTAGAAAAAGCATAAACTGTTAGGTACTTAATTCCAAGATTTGAAGCGGTGATAACTATCTGTTTCATCGCTTGCATACCTGCATTATGCCCGAATAGACGAGGTCTATTCTTGCTCTTAGCCCATCGTCCATTGCCATCCATAATAACAGCTACGTGCGTGGGTAATTTACCAATCTCTAACATCCTGCAACCTCATAAAAAGCAAACGTGACCTAGGCCACGTTTACTAAGAATTATACTTCCATTACTTCCTTGTTTTTACTTTCAATGATAGCATCGATTTCCTTAACAGCCTTATCTATCTTTTTCTGAACATTATCCAGTTCACTCTTGCAGTCATCTTCAGTAATTTCATGTGCCTTCTCTTGCTTTTTAAGCTCTTCGTTTTCCTCACGTCTTATATTGCGCACTGCAACTTTTGCATCCTCTCCAAACTTCTTGACATGTTTAATCAGTTCCTTACGTCTCTCCTCAGTTAGCTGCGGAATTGTAAGTCTGATTACCTTTCCATCATTGGATGGATTTAAGCCTAAATTCGCTTCATTTATAGCATGCTCAATATCACCCAATGGAACTTGCATCAAAAGGTGCAACCATGAGTGTGCGTGGATCTGGTGTTGTGATGTTGGAAAGTGACTTTAGAGGAGTCGGTACTCCATAATAACTAACCATTACCTTGTCGAGAAGTGCTGGATTTGCTCTTCCTGCTCTCACTGTGTTCAGGTTCTCTTTAAGAACGTTTTTAGTAACTTCAATCTTCTCTTCTAAGCTCTTTCTTAGCCATGATTTCCTCCGTGATAGTTAATATAAATTTTTAAATATTGCCAAACAAAGCGATGAGTAACTACTCTACTAGAGTGCCTATATTCTCACCATTTATTACTTTCATGAGTCCGCCTTCTTCTGCAAGTGCGAATACATATAGCTTAATGGAATTATCCCTTGCAAAGCGTTGCAGCAGTTAGATCCATAACTTTTAAATCCTTCTCAACGATATCCATATACGTCAAGTGTTCATATCTAACAGCGCTTGGATCAAGCTTTGGATCCGCAGAATATACAGCATCGATAGCCTTTGCCATGAGAATAACCTCGGCATCCATCTCAGCTGCTCTAAGAGCTGCAGTCGTATCTGTTGAGAAGAATGGACTTCCAGTTCCTCCACCGAATATTACGACCTTGCCCTCTTTCAAATAATCGAGAGCTTTGCGCCTAGAGTATCCTTCAGCCATATCCCTAATCTCAATAGCTGTCATAACTTTTGCTTCGCAGCCGATTGAGAGAAGTGAGTCCTGTAAGGCTAAGGCGTTCATAACTGTGGCTAGCATACCCATGTAATCGGCAGTAGCCCTATCGATACTTCCACCGGTACGACCACGGAAGAAATTTGCCTCCACCGACGACAATAGCTACATCAACACCATTCGCTCTGATTTCCTTTATCTGCTTAGCGGTCTTGAGAGTCACATCTGGATTAACCCCAAACTTTATCTTCTCCAGCAAGCGCCTCGCCACTCAGTTTAATCAAAACTCTTTGTACTTAATGCCCATGATAACTCCTTATGATATCTATTTTTTGATGTCCGCTAGGTACATAACTGTAAACTTGTTACCGTCCTCAGATAGCTCAATGAGTTTCTGATATTCTGCTGCTTTACCGCTGCTGCTCTTTGACTGTATGAACTGCTGCAGCAAATCGTATACACGCTCTTCCTTTTCTGGTTCCATATAATCAAAGGAAACATCCTTCATCCCTTTGAATGTTCTCACGGTCTTGAAAGAAATTCTCCTCGTTACACACACCATCGATTAGACCGAGTTCTTTGGCTTGACTAGCTGAATAGACACGTCCATCCGCAAGCTCTCGCACTCTACTCTCGGACATATTACGGCCCTTAGCAACAATCCTAACAAATTGATTATATGCTTCATCTATTAAACTCTGAAGGATTTCACGTTGCTCATCAGTGAGTTCAGTTGTCATGCTACCCATAGCTTTATTTCGGCCGCTTGTAATAGTATTGGTTTTAATACCCGAGCTTATCTAGCAAATCCTCTAACATCATAGAGAGTACCCAGTCTTAACACCTATTGATCCTGTCCATGTATTTCGATTAGCATAAATCTTATCTCCAGCCATCGCGATATAGTATCCACCAGATGCGGCCTGATCTTGAAAATAGAAATAAACTGGACGCTTTGTCTCACTCTTATACTTCATGAGTTCCTCGTATAATTCGTCAGATGTATAAACACTACCACCTGGAGAATTAACTCGGATGACAATTCCTTTATTAGATGAATCATCAATCAGTTCATTGATTGTATGCATCGTCCAATTGTGATCATAAGTAGCTCTCGCACTGACATCGCCAATCTCGCCCTGAACATCTAGAACAGCAACTGAATTGCCTCCAAACGAACTTTTTCCAGATATGGGAGCTGAACCTAGCTCCGCCAATATATGCTAGTGTTGTGACCACTATACCTATTGTTAGCATAAGAACAAGGACTACTATCACGGCTATAAGCCATGTATTCTGGCCCTTTGTAGATTGTCTACTCTTACCGCCGTGATTATCCTTGATATTATTATCTCTCATATTGTAATCCCTATATTCTATATATTAATCGATTAAGTAAACGTATAGCTAACCATATGTTAGCAAATATCTCAATTATTATCTAGGTGTTATATCAATAACTTCTGCTGAATCTACCGCTGCACTAACAAGACCCTCTACATCTAGTGCTTCTTCGGACTTTTCAATTTTACTTAATTTTGGTTTTGTAACAGGATGTTTAGGCAAGAAAACCGTGCAGCAATCTTCATATGGCTGAATTGAGATATCATACGTTCCAATCTCTTTAGCCTTATCCATAATATCAACCTTATCCATGGCTATCAGCGGTCTCATAACTGGCATCTTAACTACACTGTCAGTAACTACAAGAGCTTCTGCGGTCTGGCTAGCAACCTGACCGAGATCCTCTCCAGTTATCAGCATCATATCTTTCTTTCGAATCGCAATACTCTCGGCTATACGCATCATGAAGCGTCTCACGAGAAGTGTCGTCTCCTCTTCAGGGCAGTTTTTTACAATTTCTTCCTGAATTGGGAGAAGGTTTACAACATGCATTCTAATGGTTCCCATATATCCAGCAAGTGTCGCACAGAGATCCTCGACTTTCTGCTGGGCACGAGGACTGGTATAAGGATATGAATGGAAATGAACAGCTTCGATCCTCATACCACGTTTCGCCATCATAAAGGCTGCAACTGGACTATCTATACCTCCAGACATTAGAATCAGCCCCTTGCCGTTCGTTCCAAGAGGTAGTCCACCGAAGCCTTTATCTTATCCCTAAATATATATGTGCCTTCACGTCGCACATCTACATATAATTCACAGTCAGGATTATGAACATCTACAGACAAAACCTTGCATGTTTTAAGAATCTTAGCTCCCACTATCCTGCCAATCTCTGGTGACTGTATAGGAAAAAGTCTTATCAGCTCTCTTTCCTCTTTACTTTGAAGGTCTTAATTCCCTCTTTCTCTATAAGCTCCATCATGAACTCTGCTGCAGCTTCACCGATTTTCTCGATATCTTTTTCCGCTTCAACGGCTGGACTTACTGAAGCAACACCAAAAACCTTTGAAACTCTTCTTATTACATCTTCTCTATCAATTTCCTTAGGAACCTTTACAATCATGAGTCCGTCATTCCACTTAGATTCCGTATTTTCATACGAAGTGAGAACCCCACGAACTCTCTCAAGAAGCACTCTCTCAAAATATGGCTTATTCATGCCCTTAAGCGCAACTTCTCCACATCTAACAATGTAAATATTTTTCTCGTTCATCATAACACCTATCTGAAGCTACCTAATCTTCTAAATCTTTTAACAGCTACTGAGACTTTAGCAGCAACCTCATCCATCTCCTCTAGCGTATTAAACTCAGAGATACTAAATCTAATAGCACCTTCAATTTCTTTGTGACCCAGCCCCATTGCAGCCAGTACATGGCTATCGCTATTCTTATGAGATGAGCATGCCGAGCCCGTTGATACAAATATCTCATCCTGCTCTAAAGTATGAAGTATGACTTCACCCCTAGCACCTAGAAATGAAACATTAAGAACCGATGGAAAGCGCTTTCCATAATCAGAAACGTCAACCCCCATATCTATAGTGCCGTTAACTATTATATCATCAAGTTCAGACATTAGGCCTTCACGTAGTCGATTATTTAAATTGATGATATGTAATTGCTTTTCTTCCAAATTATCATAAGCAAGCTCTGTAGCTAACCCAAGTCCTGATATGCCCTGCGTATTCTCCGTACCAGAGCGATTCCCGTTCTCCTGACCGCCTCCATTGATGAACGCCGGAAGTTTGAGTCCTGACTTCACATACATCGCTCCAACGCCCTTAGGTGCATGAAATTTGTGACCACTTATTGTAATTAAATCAAAAGGCACTGATCTAAGATTCATCTTGCCAAAGGCCTGAACTGCATCAGTATGAAATAGTATATTTGTTCCATGAGCTTTATTGTAATCCTTGACAAGATCATATGCTGCTAAGACAGGCTGTATCATGCCAGTTTCATTATTTACAGTCATCAGCGTGACCAGTATTACATTATCGTCTAACTCCTCTTTTAAATCGATCTAGCTTAATAGTTCCGGTATTATCCACATCGAGATAGCATATTTCAAATCCATCTTCAGCTAGTTTCTTGCAAGGTTCCAAAACCGCAGGGTGCTCAATCTTAGATGTGATAATTTTGTTACCTCTTCGTCTCAGCTTTCTCGCGGTGCTCAATATGGCGGTATTATCACCTTCTGTACCGCCAGAATTGAATATGATTTCCCCATTTGCTGGGAAGGCTTTGGAAACCTGTCCTCTTGCTTCGCGAATCAACTCGGCGCTCCTAAAAGCCGAGCATATGGAGCGATGAAGGGTTTCCAAAGGCTTCCTTACTCAGTTTATATATGAGCTCTGTCACTTCCTCGTATTGACATGTTGTTGCACTATTATCTAGATATATCATTATTTCTCCAATATCATTGATTGCTTTTTAAAAAAGCTCTCCGCAAGCGGAGAGCTTAATTTTACTGCATAATCTATTGCGCGAGTCTCTCTGACTACATTGACCTTGATGTTACCAGGATACTCAAGCTCAGCTTCAATCTTCTTAGCAATTTCTCTAGCCAACATCGGAATTTCATCATCCTTAACCTGGTTTGGCTTAACTGCAACTCTGATTTCACGACCAGCTTGAATAGCATATGATTTATCAACGCCTTTAGTAGTATTTGCAATATTCTCTAGGCTCTGAAGTCTCTTTATATAAGCTTCAAGAGTCTCTCTTCTTGAGCCTGGTCTAGCAGCAGATAGAGCATCTGCAGCACCTACAAGAACTGCTTCAAGTGTCGTTGCTTCAACATCTCCGTGGTGAGCTTCAACTCCATTGATAACCTTCCAGGACTCCTTATACTTCTTGCAGATATTTACACCTATCTCTACATGTGTTCCTTCAACTTCGTGATCAATAGACTTTCCAATATCGTGGAGTAATCCTGCTCGTTTTGCTAACCTTGGATCAAGCCCTAGTTCCGAAGCCATCATACCTGCAAGGAGAGCAACTTCTACGGAGTGCTTTAACACATTTTGACCATATGAAGTTCTGTATTTTAGTCTACCTAAAAGCTTAACCATCTCAGGATGGAGATTGTGAACACCTGTCTCGAAGCAAGCCTGTTCACCCTCCTCCTTGATAATGTTGTTGACTTCCTTTGTAGCCTTCTGTACCATCTCCTCGATGCGCGCTGGATGAATTCTTCCGTCTGAAATAAGCTTCTCGAGCGCTCTTTTAGCGATCTCTCTTCTTACTGGATCGAATCCTGATAAAATTACCGCCTCTGGTGTATCGTCGATGATTAAGTCAACTCCAGTTAGTGTCTCAATAGCTCTGATATTTCTTCCTTCTCTTCCGATGATACGACCTTTCATATCATCGTTAGGAAGTGCCACTACTGAAACAGTCGTCTCTGCAACCTGGTCAGCCGCACATCTTTGAATTGCTAAAGTAATTATCTCTCTAGCCTTCTTATCTGCCTCATCCTTAGTTTCTTCTTCAACTCTAGTTATAATGGCCGAGGCATCTTTTCTAACATCCTTCTCGATTTCTTCAAGCAAGAGGTGCTTTGCCTCATCCTTTGAGTAACCGGAAATCTTCTCAAGTTCAGCAATCTGCTTCTCAATGTACTGATCGATTTCCTTATGCTTCTCATCCATTGAGCGCTCACGTTTTGATAAACCCTCTTCTCTACGCTCTATGCTTTCTAGTTTCTTTTCAATGTTTTCTTCCTTCTGAAGAATACGTCTTTCAGCTCTTGTAACCTCATTACGTCTGTCGCGAATTTCGTTCTCGAGATTTTCCTTGATTTGGTGCACCTCTTCTTTGGCTTCAAGAACCTTTTCTTTCTTGAGATTCTCAGCGGAACTTTCCGCATCAAGAATTATGTTCTGAGCCTTTTTGCTCTGCACTTCCAATTTCTTTCTCTCCGACACGCTTACGCACACTGTAGCCAAGTAGCAATCCAATAATCAGGAACGCTATACCAGCCACCATAGTTATTAATAGCGGTGTCATGTTCAACTCCTTATTTAGTTATTTGTTAGTAATACAGTATATTTTTACTTATTAATTATTAAAAAATAAGTATTTCGTGTATATAATCATACTGATTAATTATATATTTTAATGAAAACATAGTCAACTATTAGAGAATCTCTCTAATCACGCGTTCCGCTATTTTATCAAAATTTCTAGCTATATAGGTATCTCTCTTTGCAACTATTGGTATGCCCAATATTACACGAAGCACGAATATTTTTCATCCTCCATAATCACACCTAGTAGTTGCGATCTAAAACGCAAGTCGATCTCTACCAAGCTAGGCCCACATCCAAGATCATCGCTCACAGGCATCACCCTATTTAAGACATAATGCCTGTTCATAATCTCGTTTTTGATTAATCTATCCTCGATGGCGTCTGCGTCTCTTATAGCAGAGTAATCTGGAGTTGTAACTATTATTACTTCATCAGCAGAACTATGGCACAAATCAACAGCACGATTTATACCTGGTGCTCCCGTCCATAATCACGATATCATACTCACTTTTAAGGTGTTCTATAAGTTCATCAATATCCGCTCTTGATATATCAATCCAGTTTCCACCTTGATGTGCAGGAATTATGGCAAGCTTATCCACAAAAGTAGAATGAATGATTGCATCCCTAGGTTCGCATGTTCTCATAATTACATCATAAACATCAAATATCGCTTCATTTTGAACACCTAGATAGAGATCTAAATCCCTCATACCCATATTCATATCAAGCAAAATAACACGCTTGCCCATATATGCAAGCGTTAATCCGATGTTCGCAGCAAATGTGGACTTTCCCGTGCCACCTTTTCCAGACGTGATGTAAATTGTTTTGGACACCTTATCACACTCTCCATTTAAGAATCTTGTTCAATAATCCCTTCGCTTCTTAGACTAACATAGCTGTCACACCCGACTATTATGTGATCAAGCAGCTTTATCCCTACTATCTTGCCAACTGCCTCGAGTCTTTTTGTTGCTGCAATATCAAGGTTACTAGGCGTAGGGTCACCACTAGGATGATTATGCGCAATTATAATGGCTGCAGCGCTTCGCCTTATAGCAATGCTATAAACCTCTCTAGGATGGATATCGGCAGAATTTAATTCACCAATAGAGACCGTATATTCAGATTCAATCTTACACTTTGTATTAAGAATAAACATCTGAACATGCTCGCGCTTTGCACCACGCATACGCTCCATGTAAATTTCAGCTATATCTTCAGCGGTTGTAATAGTCTTACCGGATTGTAGGCTAGACCTTCTAACACGTCTAGCTAGTTCCATACTAGCAACAATTGAGCAAGCTTTGCAAATCCCTATACCGTCTACATTAAGCAGCTCTCTAGCATCCACACTAGCGATATTCTGTGATAAATCATCAGTGTAGTTCATCACTTCTTCCGCTAACTGAATCACCTTCTTTTCTGCTGTTCCAGTCCTTAAAATTAAAGCCAAAAGTTCGACATCAGAAAGTGATGATGCCCCAGAATACATTAGTTTTTCCTGTGGCAACCTGTATAGGTTGTTATTTTCATTATCCATATATAACCCTCTCTCGAGAGCAACACAATAGAATTATATCAAAACACCCTGTCTGCAACAAGCACAGACAGGGTCCAAAATTCCTTAATTTAGAATATTTAATTTCAATTATTATATTGATTCTAATATCTACCACGCTGGAGTATTGTTAGATTCTTAAGTGCCAGCAAAAGCATCATTACAAGCATCATAATTAACGCTTTTTCAACATAAATATTGTCAGCTACCGCATAATTACAGATAATTCCTGCGAGAAACACTAACATAGCCATAAAGCAGTACCTTAAGCGAGCAGCGTACATTATAATCTCTTTACGTTTCTTGTCTTTTTGACCCACTGTAGTTACATACTTCACCACATAAAGGACACTAAGCACTGCCTGAAACAAGATTATCGCTGTAAAACCATACAGAATCTTTTTATCCGTTGTTCCAAAAAATCCAGCTATTTCAGAATGGAACAAAATAAGTATATCGAACAAAAATATCAGGTAACAATACCCTCTAACTTTACCAAGTGCAATCGCACCTTCTTTCATACATGACCTCCATTACTAATTGCACGAAACTCTTGCGGCCATAGCTACAATTGTATTTACAACCTCATCAATAGTCATATCAGAAGTATCTAACCTAATCGCATCTTCAGCCTGAACTAATGGATTAAGCTTCCTATTCATATCCTGATAATCTCTCTCTTTGATTTCCTCGTGGATATCATCAAGATTTGCATTTACGCCTTTTGACCTAAGTTCTTCATATCTACGGCGAGCTCTAACCATAGAATCAGCAGTTAAAAAAAGCCTTGAGTTCTGCATCTGTCAAAACATTGGTTCCTATGTCCCGCCCGTCCATGATTACACTTTTACCAGCAGCAATTCTTCGCTGTATGTCGACAAGCTTGCTTCTAACTTCTGGTATTTGAGAATAAATTGATGCAAATTTGGAAATCTCCTGAGTTCTTATGATATCGCTGACATCATCCCCGTCGAGAATAATCTTACCATTCACAAAATCAATAGTTGTCTCCTCTAATACATTGCTAATAGATATTAAATCATCAGGTTTAATTCCCTTGCGATTGAGTTTTAGTCCTACAGCACGATACATAGCACCAGTATCAATATACTCGAGACCTAGCTTATCACCTACAAGCTTGGCGATAGTACTTTTGCCGGCACCACCAGGTCCCATCAATAGCAATTCTTATCATCTTCGCACCTTAATTCTCGTCAGCGGAATCTTCTTCGCCAGTAGATTCCTTTACATATCTCTCCGCATCGTGACCATTTCTGTCCTTCTCCAGCAGATTATTAATCTCTTTTACAAAGGTATCTATATCTGTGAATCTATGATATACAGATGCGAATCTAACATATGCAACTTGATCTAAATCACGAAGTTCATCCATGATAAGAGCCCCGATCATCTTGCTGTCTATCTCTTTTTCCATAGTGTTATTTAGGCCACGTTCAATGTTATCAGCAATTCTCTGCACGTCATCGTACTTAACCTTGGTTTTCTCGCAAGCCTTTAATACACCATTTATCAATTTGTTGCGGTCAAAACTCTCCCTAGTGCCATCACTTTTTATGACCACAAGTAGCGAGTTTTCAATCTTCTCGAATGTTGTAAAACGCTTATGACACTTGTCGCACTCACGACGACGTCTGATAGCAAGACCTTCTTCAACAGGTCTAGAATCAACAACCTTTGTATCAGGATTACCGCAATAAGGGCACTTCATATCGTTCCTCCATGTTTAATTAACAATAAAAAGTTTCGTAGCATATGATTTATCAATTTATTTATGTTTTATCTTAATTAAGTATATATAAGGGTTGGCATTCAGCATAAAGCTACGGCAAAAGTTATTTTGCAATGCTGTCCTTTAGGACTTTTGCCATAACCTTCTCGTACACCATGGTATCGTACAGATTGTTCTGATCAGCATATTTTTCAATCGACATACCAGCAGCCTTTTCATACTGAGAGCGTGTATAACCTGCGTCCTTAAGAAGTTTATCTAAGTACTCCTTGTATTCCTTATCAGATACTTTGATATTATACTGCTTGGCTAGAGCAAATAGCACAAGTTCTTGCTTAACAGTATTCTTTGCTGCAACTTTTGCTTGATTTTCAAAAGCTTTTTTGGACATGCCCATCGAGCTCTTTAAATACTTCTCATATGACATATCATTCTTCTTAGCAAGAGCCTTGTACGTGTCAATCATCTTTTTCTGAGCATCCTTAAGTTCCTTACTAGGGTATTTCTTAATCTTGCTTGAGTTCAATATCTTCTGGAACAATTCCTGTTTCTCAGAGCTTGCTGCCTGAGCTTTCTTATCCTTCAAAAGCTGATTTTTTTAGATTCTTCTCATATTCAGCTTTATTCTTGAATTTTTGTATTCTTTTTTACAAATTCATCAGTATACTCAGGTGTAACAGTCTTAACAAGAGAGTTGAGCTTAATTGTAAACGTCGCTTTCTTACCTGAAAGCTCAGTGTTATTAGAATAGTTAGCAGGGAACGTAACCGTTATATCAAAAGTCTCTCCTACCTTATGTCCAACTATCTGTTCGGCAAATCCGCTGATAAAATTACTATCTCCAAGATTTAGTTCATATCCAGTAGCTGATCCACCATCAAACTTCTTGCCGTTAATCTTACCTGTATAATCGATGTTAACAATGCTATCCGACGCTGCAGTTCCTTCTTTTACCTGTTCCTTGGTTTTCGCCTGTTCCAGCGTAGTATTAATTGCATCCTGGACCTCAGTATCGCTCACTGAAGCATCAGCCTTTGTGTACTCAAGATTCTTATACTTGCCCAGCTTTACATATTTACTAAAATCATCATAGTTATACTTGTCTGGTACAGATGCTCCACCGCACGCAGTAAGCATGAGTGCACCGGCTACCATAACCGCCACAATTGTCGACTTGCATATTTTGTTACGTGACATATTAAAACCCCTTATATATTGTGCTTTAAGTTGTTTATACTTATAATTCTTTCAATATATATTATCATAGCAAAATCGAGGGTTCAACGAGTTTCACAGTAACCACACGAGTATTACAATTAATAAATCTTAAGAATAAATAACAAATGACAGGGATAATTCCCTGTCATTTGAGTTAATCATTATTTTCTTGTTCTCTGCGCTTTGCAAGTGCAGCCTCTTTACGTGCTTTTGCTCTTTCTCGCTTAAGAACTTCATTTCTCGCCGTTAACCCCCACCAAGTAACCGCGCACACAGCAACGATTAGGCCAGCGATAAATATAACGCCAACATGGCTTAGAAAATATTCCATTATTAGTTAGCCTTCTTTGCTAGTTCGCAAAGCTCAGCAAAACCTGCAGCATCATAGATAGCCATCTCGGAGAGCATCTTTCTGTTTAGCTCTACGCCGGACTTCTTTAGACCGTTCATCAGGTTGCTGTAGTTAATGCCGTTAGCTCTTGCAGCAGCATTAATTCTTGCGATCCAGAGTCTTCTATATTCTCTCTTCTTGTTCTTTCTTCCAACGAAAGCAGATCTTAGAGCTCTCATAACTGCTGGGTTAGCAGCTCTGAAGTTCTTGCTTCTCTGTCCGTAGAAGCCCTTTGCCTGCTTTAAAATCTTCTTGTGTCTCTTATGAGCGTTTACGCCCTTCTTTACTCTTGCCATATCTTAAAACCTCCCTAAACTACTTTGCCATTGATCTAAGCATACGCTTTGTATCTGCACTAGTAAGTACTGTGGACTTACGAAGACCTCTCTTTCTCTTTGCAGTCTTCTTTGTCAGAATATGGCTCTTAAATGCCTTGTTTCTCTTAATCTTACTGAACCAGTAAGCTTCATTCTCTTGCTTGCGCCTCTATGAGACTTCATCTTGTTCTTTGCCATAATGATTTCCTCCTAAGTTGTTAATTCATTACTTACTATTCTTTGGTGATAGGAACATAGTAAGACTTCGTCCCTCAAACTTTGGCTTCTTGTCTATGATACCGTATTCAGAAACCAGCTCTGCGAAGCTGTTCATAACATCGAAGCCCTTTGCTGTGTAATCACGTTCTCTCCCTCTGAATCTAAGGCTAACCTTGACCTTATCTCCATCCTTTAGGAACTTGATTGCTGTATTCGCCTTTACATTTACATCGTGCTCCTCGATAAATGTGCTGAGACGAACCTCCTTAACCTGCATGGTCTTCTGATTCTTCTTAGCCATCTTATCCTTCTTCTGGAGCTCGTAGCGATATTTCCCGAAGTCTAGGATCTTGCAAACTGGCGGTTCAGCATTCGGAGAAACATTTACGAGGTCTAGATTAGCCTCTTCTGCAATTGCAAGCGCTTCTCTTATGCCCATAACTCCGCGCATATCTCCATTCTCATCTATCAAACGGACTTCCTTTGCACGAATATCTCCGTTGATCTGTTGTTTATCCTTGCTAATTGGTCTACCTCCATATAATAAAAAAAGCGGATACAGAAGTATCCGCGAATTAACTGAAATAAATCAAGTTATTGATAACCCGTACGCCTGTGCCCACAAGGTGAGAAGCGGATAACTTCTTCTTTGACTAGATGATTATAGACTA